>Ga0099825_1000478_pt1 | contig 42395 bp, 27 predicted proteins | sample SiratroredBW_FD_76838 | JGI IMG/M metagenome (GOLD analysis project Ga0099825, IMG submission 76838) | Root nodule microbial communities of legume samples collected from California, USA - Siratro red BW | ecosystem: Host-associated > Plants > Roots > Nodule | place: USA: California | collected...
AAGATAAAAATTCAAATCATATTTTTTCTTAAAATGAAATAAAAGATAATGACAAGCAAATTATATTTTTTGCATTTTTTGAAAATAAGAGAAAAATAAACAATAAATCTAAAAATAATTTTTTTTTTATTTTTTAATTATTATTATTATTATTATTTTTATCAAAAACATTTTTAATTTAAGAAAATAAAAGGATAACAACAAAAAAAATCATTTTTTTATATTTTTCCTAACAATAAAATTCAAATTTGATTAAAAAATTTTGAATTTTCCTTAAAAATTAGTTAGAAATATTTTTCATCATCATTTTTTTAAAATAAATTTTATTTATCCGGACGAAATTGGGTGTTGACATACATATAATCTATTAAAACTTTAGTACTAGACCGTAGACCTAAAAGTTTACATTGTATATGTTTTATTTCATCATTTTAATTCTCAATTATTCACACTTTTTCTTCGTATAAATAATCAAATGGTCATCTCCCGAAAAGAAATGGCTTGTTGATTCAAAGAGTGAAGGCCCTGAAAGAATTTGGGGAACACACTAAAAGGAAGAAGCAAGGTGGTTGTGGCTTCTGATGAGGTCGAGCCTTCCCTTCAGATCCCTTAATCAAAAGAAAACGTCATAAAAAGAATGACCAAGAATTTATTTCTACCGGACTAACTCATTTGACTTTCGATTATCAAGCTCCATAGGTTGAAATTCTAACGACCATAAACTGGAATTCCCAAGGTCTAGTTATAGGGGAGAAGGGAAGTTTTTAGGATCAAAGTTTTAACCATTCGGCCCATTAGCGAGGATATTCCCCTTTTGGAGAAACAAAGTTTGTCCTCCATTTGTGAAAGCACACAAGGCTTCAATAAATGAGAAAAGAAGAATTAGAAAACTTTTCAATGCTTATAAGGAGGTTGAACGCCTAAGATCTAAGGCCGATGAGGTGGAGAAACCCTAGCAACAAGCCAAGGAATGGGCAAAGGAGCGAGAAGGTTAGGCTAAAGAGAAAGATCTTCTACTTCAAGAGAAAGCCACATTGTCTCTTTGGCTTCAAGAGAAAATCGATACACTGAAAGAAGCGAAGGACAAGAAGAAAAGTTGGAGATCTACCGAAGAGGCCTTGAAGGACGAGATCACTACCTCTTCCAGAACGTGTTTCGAAAGGGAAATTGAGCAAGTCTAGGCTTTGAACCCTGACTTATACTTCTTTGTTATGGATCCACCCAAAGTGGTTGTGTAAGGAATTGGTGGAGGAGTAACTTTGTTCTTTGTCTTTATTTTGTTTCTCCTGAAAAATGTAGTTATGTATTTCTTGTGGATAATGTATTGTTCTTACTTACTTTATTCCTATTTTTATATGTCTGGACTTATTTACCTTCCTAAAAATGTGTGCTTAACAAAATAGTGAAGTTTTAAGGTTATAATATGTTAGTCTTTACATTGCGATAACCCAACAAATCTTACGAACCAAATCTTAAGAAGAGAAGTTATTTTGACAAGTTATTTACTCCATCACTAATGTAGTTGTGTATTAGGATTGGTTCTTTACATTATGATAACTAAAAAATCTTTCAAAGTTATCTCTTGACAAGTTCTTTACTTTATCGATGTAGTTGCCACTACGATCTGACCAAAATAATGAACATTCATTATCAGACATTAACCAATTTTGATTTATGAACCTTATCTTTGTAGGACTGACTTTTTAAGTAGTTGATCTTTTAGTTCGAGATTTATTCTTAGTCGCACTAGAATCCTTTATGTAGATTGGTCAACCTTAGTTTGGTCTAAGGTTGAACTCTAGCCATGCTAGAGTCATTAACATAGATAGTCAACCTTAGTTCAATCTAAGGCTGGACTCTAGCCTTGCTAGATTTGTTCACGTAGAATGGTCAACTTTAGTTTGGTCTAAGGTTAGACTCTAACTTGGCTAGAGTTGTTCTTGTAGAATGGTCAATCTTAGTTTGGTCTAAGGTTGGAGTCTAGCTTGGCAAGAGTCGTTTGTGTAGAATGGTCAACCTCAGTTCAGTTTAAGGCTGGACTCTAGCCATTTTAGAGATGTTCATGGAAAATGGTCAACCATAATTTTGTCTAAAGTTGGACTCTAACCGGACTAGAGTCGTTCATGTAGAATGGTCTAACCTGTAAGCATCAAATCAAAATGTTTTTATTGAAATTTCAACTGGCCTCAATAAAAACTTGTGAGAATAGGAAACTCTCAAGGAAAAGAGTGTCGCACAAGGTAATAAACTTTAACTAAAATAAAAGTGGAGGTTTGTTGCATTCCAAGTGCAAGGGATGAGGCCTCTGTCTAGAGCTTATAGTCTATATGTGACTTTACCGAGAACTTACTTGATTTTGTATGATTCAACCCATTTGGGGAATAATTTATTCTATGTCTAATGTGGCTGCGCTTTTTGTAAAACTGGGTTGGACACTTTGAAATTTCTAAGAATTATCTTTGCCTTATGTTTTAACTTTGTCCTTCATTTTAAAGCTTTTCCTCGGAAGCTGATGCATTCTCAGACTTCTTCGATCATGTCCAAGTTGCACGAATTCCTTTTCTGAACTGCACAAATTCCTTTGTTTGAAAGAATGTTTACTTTCCTCTGCTAGTAGTATTCCATCCATCCTATAAACAAAACTGGAGGGTGTCCCGCGAGTTCTTGATTGTGGGGTGGTGTAGTAAGACCACATAATTCTTAGTACTTCTTCTGGGCAACTTCCCTTAGTTGAGTCCAATCTTCTCTTCAATAATCAAAGTATCACTTTATTTGCACCCTCTGCTTACCCATTAGTTTGAGAATGTTCTACTCGGGTAAAACTTATCGTATCGCTAACTCTTCACATATTTGTTGAACATTGTTGCTTGTAAATTGTATCCTATTGTCCGATATGAGAGATCTTTGGATTCTAAACCTGCATACGATATTCTTCCATATGAAATTTTGAACTTTCGACGTAGAAATAACTGTGAGAGCTTCAGCCTCAATCAACTTAGTAAAATATTCAACTGTTATCATCAGATACTTCAAACTTTGAACTACTTGTGAGAATGACCCCATAATGTCGATGTCCCGTGTGTGAAACGACCGTGGAGTACTTATGGAATGTAAGTTCTCAAGAGGAGCAAGGTTGTTATAGGCATACCTTTGGCATTTGTCATATCTCTTCTCATAAATTATGTAGATCATTTTACATATATGTGTTCTAATTTTATTTTATTTTTTAAAAAAACTTGTCTAGTCTAATAATTAATTAAAGTCTAATCTAATAAGTAATTAAAGATTAGTTAAAGTCATAAAAATTTTGAATAGTGGAAATGATATTCATGTATAACAATTAAATAGAAATTTCTTCTTCAATGTTTCATGGACTTATCCTTGTTTTTGTCGTAGATAATTTTTTTTAGGTGATTTTCTGAATTCAAATCAAATCATTCAATATCTTTTGTCACTTAATTATATAAAACCACTTAGTTTTAAATCTAAGATGAATAGTTTGTAATATCACATGGAGATCAATATAATTTTTTTGATAGTGCACAATCTCTCAATTTCAAACATATGATATGAAGAAACTCAAGAAGAGTATGTATTTAGCATTAACAACACAACAAGTTTTATAAGAATGTTCAATCATAAATTCATCATCTAAAAAAGGGAGACAAAAGATTTTGCCAAGATGAAGACCAAACTAAAAGTCATTTATTTAAAGATAAAATGGTTAATAAAAGACTTGGATAACAAGGTAGAGGCTCAAAAATTAGGTCATCAACAACTCAAGGTTTCAAAAGGAAAGACAAAGGATTACAAAACAAAAGAAAATCGCCTTGAAGGAAACGAAAGACACAATGAGAACTTAATTGCAAAGTCTTTCATAAAGGGTTTCAATGAGATTGTGAAACAAATAAAAACCTTATTCACAACCATTCAAAGTTGTAATAGACAGGAAAATCATAGTTGAGTTGTAATTTGGAAACAACAATGAGATTTTTATTGCTTTTTAATTTTTAATCGACTTATGTTTGTATTCTTTTTTTGGATTTTCAAATGAAAGAAGGTTTATTGTATTATACCTTCAAAAAAAAATGTAAACTAGCTATGTATAATGTCTAAATTGAGAATGAAATTATAGAAACAACCTATATTCTTCCCCTTGTCAAAATTGATGACATAATGGTTGAAGAAACCTAAACACATTTTATGTCAAAATTGACGTTGGAATAGTTGAAACATCTTAGAGTGTGGAATGATTAAACAACCTAAACCATATCTCACATCAAAATTGATGCTAGAGTATTTGAAACAATTTGAATCACACTTCTTGGAATGAGTGTTAGAATGGTCAATGTTGTTGGTAGCATTAATTATCCTGTGACGGAAGCCAAGTGTGCCAAGTCACAATCGAATCATGGCGCTTGGGTTTCTATGCTCTTAAGTAGAAAGAGTTATACACTAACTATTGGCTATAACTTTTGGCCTAGTGGTAAGCGCTTGATCCAACAATTCGTATCAAAGTCAATGTCACGAGTTTTATTCTCAACGGGGCAATTGCTAAGGGGGAGATTGTTGCAAGTGACATCAATTGTCCCATGACAAAGGCTAGGTGGGACAAATTGCAACCGAATCATGACATTTGGGCTGCTACACTCTTAAGTAAAAAAAGTTGTGCACTGACTATTTGTTATAACTTTTGACCTAGTGATAAGCACTCGATCCAATAATAAAACAACATATATAAATAACAATCTCAATTAATAACTCATTCAACAAACTTTGAAAATGTCATAGCAAAATAATGTCAACAATCAACATCAACCTAGTTTAAACAACCAATTGTGGTTTACCCAATAATCATGATAAACAATAAAGCATTATGCAACCAATTACCATCCATGTAAGAGCAGTAGAAACATAATAATACTAAATAAAAATACATTTGAAAAAAATTCTATATGCCTTATAGTCACAATTATCATACAAAGTTAAATTATTATCAAACTTCAATTGTTTTATTTGAACACTCACGGAATAATGAAGGTATTCATCCTTAACTTTAAATCTAAACAAACACACCATACACAATTTTATAAATGCATTTTGAAACTAATTGGAACAAGAAAATAAATCACTACGTATTGAGTAGTAGAAGATTATATACACAAAGATCGTGTGTTAAAAATGTGCATAGAGTATCAAATAAGACACTATATATAACTCAAGTGTTAGATAAAATAAAATAAAAAAAGCATTACACATTGTTTACAATACTAGTAGATGTTATGGTGCATCAATTACTAGATGATACAATTAAACCAATAGACAATGTCCTAAGTTCTAGAGATGGTTTAATGACTTTTTAATTATTGTATGCAAAATTATCAATGTTCTTCTATTAAAAATTTCCAAAACTGACCTAATGTTCCTATGTTTCTAAAACCACAAAAAAAAAAACTCCACATCTAATTACATGCAAAAGCATCCAACTTCTTCAAGCCAAAAATTTCAAAATCCAAATGTTTTTACAACCATGATGAAGATCATGAATCACCATCCAAGTCAATATATACTCAAAATCTAGATCTGTTAACCTAAATTGGGTTGAACAATATAACAATCGATGAAGGAGGACCCAATGGCAACAAGAGTCAATAAGCTAAATGGTCCTTGAAAAAGGATATTTTTCTAATTCAAGTATGCTTAACTTGTCAATTTATCTAAATATAGGTGTGGAAATGACAAAATCAGGTTTTAGTTGTAAAATATCAACTACTAGAAAAACAGTTGTGTGGAATAACAATTGTTGCCAAGGTTAGGAATACAACTAAAAGGTTGATGGACTAGGATTATATTGTTGTTAGAAACCCCTCACAAGCCCTACATAGGAGGAAAATTTAAAAGGTTAAATGTGGATGTTATGAGTGAAGTATATGTTATTTATCTACAAGACATTATAAAGACATTTAAATATGAGCATGCATTATGTTATTTGAAGGATTAAACTCGAAATAAAGATTTTCTTAAAGAACTTATTAGACGTTTCAGCAAGTGTACTGAGTCCTCAAGTAATATAAAAAATAAGTAGAGTATCGTCTCCACAGGGAACGAAATTTATAATTGAAAATTAATTACGTATCAATGTATTATGAAAAAACACGTAATAAAGGGTATTTGAATGTGAGTAAATTGATCAACATTAAAAGCAATTAATGAGAAAATTTGTGAAATCAATATTAATAAAGATCTTGGGATTGAATTGCAACACTCTCCTTCTCATACACTCTTAAACATATATTAATATCATCTTTTACCGATATGTGCAAATAAAAGTCATTCAACCTGATTCCTCTAGATTTGAAATTCTTAAATTAAAATACCTAACTCTGTTACCAGTTACTAGAATAGATTAATCAGTATTAAGAATAATTGTTATAAACAGTCATTATACTATAATATAATGAGTTAAACGTTTGGTTCCAAATTCAAAAGTGTTTTCCAGTCACAATAAGAATTCTAAGATAGATCAAAGTATGATTAAAACGTAAAACAAATGTAATTGAATTTAATGATATCAAATAACGTTAAGAGTGCATTCAAAGTTGAGAAATTACATTCAATCCCAAGAATAAGAGAGTTTAGCTACGTATGGTGGCCATGAAATACAAGAGAAAAGAAAAAGAAAGGATCTTGATTCCGAATGGCGCTCTCAGGAGTCTTCAATGAGTGATCAATGATAATTCCCTTCGTTTGACCTAGTTTTAACCTTTTATAGCTTTCGCATAATCTCCCTCGTTTGACCTAGTTTTAACCTTTTATAGCTTTCGCTCCTTGTATTAAGTTAAATTGTGGCCATTATTTTGTAATTCACGCTCCTGTTGACGCCTTCAAATTAGGGCTTCCTCATGAAAAGTTTTTAAGTGAGTTTTAGCTCAGGCAGTATCCTTTGCTTAAGCAAAAAGTCACTCATGCCCTTTCTCTGCTCCTTCCCTGTGATTCAGTCTGTTTTCAAAATCGCTCTTTGCAAAATAAAACGAATTAAATAAAAAAATGAATAATAACAAACATAAAAATCCAATTTTAAACCGAATTAATAATAAAATCAACACCAAATCTGCATAAAATCAACTAGCTTATCAGAAGGCAATTCAAAAATAATATAGATTTCTTTTACAAGAGCATACTACTCATCTTCCAATCTAGAGATGCCAACAAGTTATGCAAAAGACTCAAGAGTGCCTTAAATTTGTCCAATTGGAAAAAAAAAGGCACCAAAAAGGAAGAACAAAGGATAAGTTGACCAAAATTCTTCTGTAGATGCAAGATCAAAGTAATAAAGCATCAATGTAAGGAAAAAATGTATAAGGATAAGATCTTAATGGCTAAAAATTGAATAGAACAAGTTGGAGGCATTGAAGATCCTATTTAAGAATAAATTAGAGAAATCACTAATACAAGACAAATATCATGAAAATGTTAAATACCATGATTAAGGAAATACATAAGCATAAGTAGTTTTATTTTAATGTGTTATTCGAAATAACCTTTATTTTAAACTAATTATTATTCAAAAATAATTTTATTCAAAATAGTGCTAAAGTGATTGTAATATATATAAACTTTGGAACATACAAGCAAATTTCTATCTCATTCTCTTAATCATATTTCCATCTTCATAACTAAATTATACAGAGCATTTATTTCCATTTTCATAACTAAATTATACAGAGCATTTAATGGATAAAAAATGCTCAAAGTACATGGATAGTCTAGAATGGAACTCATGGAAGAAGAAATTATGAACAATGGTGAATAACATTTTGAAACTAGTCAAAATGCAAATGCAACATGGAGTTGATAAACCTAGTAGACAAGTTCAAAGAAGAATAGTAATACATTGAGGTTAGTACGAAGGGCATGATTCATTCACTAACTTTTCTCTAAAAATTCTATATAAATTAACAATCAATTTTTGACGAAGGTTTAAAATTCAAAAGAATTTTTGTCTTCAATATTTATATATGCTTTGAGTAATTAGTAATTCCAACTAAGGTTCAATGTAGCAAGAATGTCTTTCGCCATCACTAAAATGTACTGCCATGATTTATATACTAGCATATGAATCACATCCTAAATTCTAATAATGTAATTGAATATTTTTAAATTGATGGAATAACTGTAATAAAATGCCAAGAGAGATTTGTGAAAGGTGTCACGAATTATTTGGGGTAAAGTTTTTGATAAGCCTTAACAAAAACGACATCCAATATGTTTCATGAAGAGGGAAGACACACTTTCCAAATATGTAAGGTTTAATTGATTTGTATTAAAAATAAAAAAAAAAATTGTCTTCTAACTTATAAAGATCATCATAATAAACACATTATCATACTTATAATATGTACAAATTTAATATGAATATTTTAGTATTGCATATTAAATAATGATATTGAAATCTTAAATCAACCTCATTTATTTAATTAATGTAATTTTAGAAAGGAAATTTTTACATGTTCATTTTACGATAAATGAAAGTTAATATAATTTAAGATAATATCTATACTACCTGATACCAGAAATAATATCTAATCAGAAAAATAGACATAATATCGCCTAAAATCCCTGTCCAGTTGAAATAATAAGAACCAATTTAAAACTAATTCTTGTTTCAAAACTTAATAATCCATATACTGTAATCACCTATAAAACCTAAGTACCTATCAATAAAATCTCTATCACTTAATATTATATTTGTTTACTTAATACTCATTATAATTATCCCTACAATACTTACTAATTAGAAGATCATAAAAGCCTTTAAATGGATCTCTATTCAATGTCTCCTCCACAAAGCTTACACATTACCGGATAAAACCCTTCAACTTGACTAAAAGTCAAGTCATCTTAAAGTCTTCCCAAAACACCTTCACTTCGGTAAGAATAATATCTAACTTATAAAATATATCATAAGTGTATTATCTTAATAAAGACAATTTCAACGCCGCGTCAGAAAAAAGAAATACCATTATTGTTAAGGATCAAATATGTAAAGACCATTATTATTAAGGATTAAATATGTAAAGTAATATGTGAGTATGCTTATTTTTTTTAATAAATTTATTATCGTAAAGAAAAATGGGTTGGATTGATAAAAATTGATGTAACATATTAAACCAAATTAAAAACTCTATGATAAATTTATCCACATGTTCTCAATTTGTTGTTTTGCCAAATCTCGTGTACAGGGCACCAAAAGTATATAATTATATTTCACTTACCATAAAAAAATTATTCCTTTCTTAAATTGAAAGTGACTTTTAATATAAACCACACAAAGTTAACTAAATGGATAAGGATTAATATAGAAAAGGACAATATATCAATTTAATATACAAAAAAGACAATTTGTTTAATTGAAACTGACGGCTAATTGATTTTCAAGCGCCACAAAATAACAATGAAAGTGATTTTTCATTTATAAATATTCAAACTGACATATAATACTAAACAACCACAACGATAAACCCGAAACTAATGATAAAATTTTAGAAATACAAATACTAAATAATTTTAAGGCCTAAAGCAAAAACTTGCAAAACCTTAACAACGGTTATTTCAAATCAGAGATTCTGTTGGTAATGAAATCTTTAACCTGTGAGATCAATTGAGATGACTCTGGCAATTCAGGGAAGATATAAAATGCATGAATCATATTTGGGTACTCAATTAATTGTGCCTTTTTCCCTGATTTTCTCAGCCATTCATAATATTTTCTTTGCCAATCTTGTAACGGGTCAAACCCACCCACGAACACAAGGGTATCCGGGTAATCCAGACCCGACAAATCCTCCGAATTCGCTCCGCTAACATTCACCGCGCCATGATCGCGATCTGATCCCTCCGGCAAAAACGCCTTCCACAGCCAATCGGTTCTTGACGTCGACACCAGAGGCGCCCCCTCAAATTTCACCTCCGCCGCAGTACGCTCCTCTCCTCCAAACCACGGCTGAATCGAAACCAACCCGACGACCCGAATTTCCCGGAGCCCCGACTTGGCGACCCGAACTGCCACTTGGTGAGCCAAATTCGCGCCGGCGCTGTCACCGGCGAGGAAGCACTTTGAGAAATCCGCATTTTCCGGCAGCACCGCGGGATTCTTGTCCAGGAACCTGAGGACGTCCTCGCCGTCGTCGTATTGCGAAGGGAACCGGTGCTCCGGTGTGCGGCGATAGTTCACGGAGACAACAACGGCAGGGATTCGCCGGCACAGTCGCCGGCACACGGCGTCATACCCGAACGAGTCCGGGGAGAGGAAAGCGAAGCCGCCGCCGTGGAAGAAAATGACGACGGGAAGAACTCCGTCGCCGGAGGAGGCAGCGGGTATGAAGACACGAAACCAGAGGTTTCTGTTGGCGTCAACAGTGACGTCTTCAGTAGAAACGCCGTTAACGGATTTGGCTGTGGATCGGACCTTATAATCGAGAAGGTTCATGAAACCACGATTAACGGTGCCGTCAGAGCGCCGTACAAAATCCGTTACGGCAGAGAGAAATGATAATGCAACTCGGGTTTTGAGAGGCAGAAGAAGCTTCGGTTCTGGGGTTTGAGAAGTCATTGCGGTCTGGTTTTTTTCTTTGTGACAGTGGAAGTGTCAGTGAAAGGGTCTACAACTTCTTTTTATTCAGAAAAAATATTCAAGTATTTATTTGAAGAATAATTTAAAATGGAAAAAGGTTTATGTGAGGCTCAAACAATGAATTTTGTAAATATTTTATTTACACATTATTAAATCCATTAGGTGCCTTTCTTTTTGGGAATTTGTTTAAGAGATGCGGAATATATGCAAAATTCTACCGTTATGAAACCATACCTTACGTGATCGGGATATTTTACACTTACCGTAAGCTTCCTTGTTATTATCAGGTTTAGGGTTTAGAAAACCACTTTTAATTTACCAATTTTACGTATAAATTATTCGTTTTATGAATATAGGTAAATTATATAATGGAAGACGATTTCAAACACTGAAATATTTAAACCACGAGACAATTTTTAAAAATTGGATTAAGTTACATCATTAAATCGGGTGAGAGTACGATTTCAATTATGAGATGGTGGGACAAGATAAGGAAAGAAAATCTTCTCCGTAATGGATGGAAATTGTGTTAAAGCTGCACAACTTAGAAACAAATATATGAAATTGTAAATTTTTCAAATTGATGTGATTTTTTTTTAAATTAATTGATGTAATTTTTTTATTTATTTTTGAAATAATGCATATTTTTTTATTTTTAGATATTGATAAATTATAAATAAGAGATACAGATACCATTGTAAAGAAATAAGATTAAATGAAATTGTGAAAAGAGTACACCATTTTAAATTTACTAAATGAAATTGTATGACTAATATTTTAATTAATGAGTTAATTAATATAGTGAGAATTGTATAATTTTAGTAGGATTAATATTTTTCATTCATTCCTCTTTTGTTTTATTTAGCATGCAAATTTAATTTGAATATTGAAATATTTATTGTGTTAAAGCTGCAGGACTTAGAAAAAAATAACTGAAATTGTTAGTTCATAACACTGATATTAGTTCAGTTATTTTTTCAAAATTTTAAATAAAAAATTATATTAATTAAGTTAAATATAATTTAGAAATAAATTAATTTATTTTTTTATATATTAGTTTAACATTATTTAATGTTTTTTCAAATATATAGAAAATGTTTTCACTTTTTAAAATGAATTATAAAATTGAAACTAAAGTATTGAAAATTTGAAAAGAAGAATAAAAGCTTGAAAAAATTGATTTTGAAATAAAATAGTATATTAATTGTTTATATATAAAAAATTGTATTTATTAATTATATATTTGAAATTAAGAAATTGGAATGTGATTATCACATAACTTGTTTTTATTTTATTTAAGGACAACTTAAAAGTAAAATAATTAATTAATATGAAGCCATAAATATAAATTAGTAAATTTTGAAAGTGAGACAAGTTAAGATTAAGTAAAAAAAAATGACATTTATATGAAAAATGTGTTTGTTTTAATTATACAAATGAAAAAAAAAAAACTACCTATATCATGATGTGTCATACAGTAATTTTTTTCTATGCTTTCAAAATCATTGTGACTTAGATTGAGTTGAAGGTAAAGGTGATGGCAAACTATAATGAGTTGGATTATCAAATTTTGAAGACATAATAATACACGCGTAACAATCTGAGAAATGTAATTATTATTATTAATAATAATAATATAACTATTAATATTACTAATAATATTATTATTTTACTATTAATATTAAAGTTGTTAATAAGAGTATTATTAATATTATATTAATATTACTTGAGATATTATATTCATTAATATCATTATTATTATTTTAGTATTATTATTATTTATATTATTATTATTAACATTATTATTTATGATATTATTATTATTAACTTATATGATTAATATTATTATTATTATATTTAATATTGTTCTTATTAATTTTATGATTATTATTACAATTAATGTTCTTATTATTAATATTATTATTATAATTTTTAATATAAATAATAATATTATTATTTTTAATATTAATATTAATGTTATTAAAAATAATAATATTAGTATTATTAATATTATTTTTGTAATTAATATTAATATTAATACGATCATTAATATTATTATTAATATGATCATTAGTATTATTATTAATATTAATATTATTATTAATATTAATATTATTATTAATAATAATATTATTATTATTTTAGTATTACTAATATTATATTTACTAACAATAATAATAATAAATAATGTTAACACTTGATTTTGTCGGGATAATTTTAAAATTAAAAAAAATTAAAAAAATGTGTCTATAACTAAAAATAAAAAATAAAGAAAAATAATAAACTAAAATAAATAAGCTTGATTAGTTTTAGGTTTTTATTAAAAAAAAGAAAGGTTTAATTTATCCATTAAGTTTTACAAAATAAATAAATAAAAATAACTAATAAAAAATAAATAAAATAAAGAAATTAATAAAAATAAAGAAAATTAAAAAAACAAAAAATAAATAATAATAATAATAAATAAGATAAATAAATAAGTCAATTCTCAAAATTGTTCTGAACTAGTCCAAATTTACACTAATTAATAAAATAAAAATTTTAAAAAATAATAACAAATAGAACAGAGTCGTTCTTCCTCACTCTTTACACACTGATTTTTTTTTATTTTCTGATAGTCTCGTAACTTCTCTGGTAACTAAACTCCATTCCACATTATAAATTACTACGAACATATTAAGATTCTTAATGTTTGAACGTTAACATAATTAAGTTATGTTTTTAATTTTTCTAATGCATCCTTATTGTGTCCATAACTTAAAAAGTAAAAAAATAATGAAGAGATTTCTCTTTTACGCATTTTTACTCATGCACACACCATCATATGAGTTACAACACACAACGCACACTTAACCAAATCCACCAAAAAAAACTTTTCCCAACACCAAACATACCCTTGACCAAATGCAACTCTCTCATTACCACCTCTATGTAGAAGAAGCACTTCCTCCACCTAACACCTCCATGCTCATAATAATAATCGTAATATGACCAAAAAGGTCTTATAGTCTGACGGTTAGGGGTTATGTCCAGGTGCTTCTGGGTTCAAGTCTCTTCTGTTGCACTTTGTCCAAAACTTGAATAAAAGGTTAATGGTGGATAATAAAAATATAAATAAAAATAGTATAAATAGTGATAGTAACAATCAGATTTTTTATGATATTTTTAAAACTATGTTTTTTTATTATAAGCGTGGGTCTGACCCCTACAAGCTTCTACCATTTTTGCGTGTGTCTGACCCCACGCATAATTTATTACATTTAATTTTGTATTCGTTTGCGTGGGTAGTTTTGCTTCGAGGATTCTAGGATGATCCCCTTGCCAACGCTATGTCCACACATATGGGTGGGTTTTTGGTACTTTGTGTTATGAAAACAAAATGATTGAAGTGGTATTGCAAAATGAAAAAGGGGAAAACGAAACCCTAAAACCCGAATAGTCCCAACTTACAAAGATCTGTAGAGATCTTCCCGGGTGTGAGTATTATTCTAGAAACACTAAAACATGGAACATTTTAAGGAGATCTTTGCGACAGATTCTAAAAGCCTTAGAACGTGGGTTATTGGCTTCATTTTTGAACATTGGATGAAGTATCTTCCGCAAATCATGCATTGGTGATGCAAAGTCGTTTTCTCCCACTCCATTCCACTCTTCACCCATCCTCTATAAATAGGGGCTCCCACCCCTCCGAAAATCACACCAACACAACACCTCCTTTTCTCCTCTCCTCTTTCTTCTTCTCTTTACTCTCTCTTTATTTTCTTCTCTAAAAAATATTCTGAGTTATTTTTTCTCAAAAGAGCTTGCTTGCTAGTTCTAAGATCCTCAGTTTTTAACTGAGAAGTTCCTGTTATATCCGGGGGGACTTACGCATTTATCGCGAATAAGTTCTTAAGGACAGTGATTTTTATCACGCCTCTGGAATTTTATTTTAGTGTGTTTTCAGCTGTCTTTTACAACAATCTTCAGGGCTTATGGTTGACGGTGTGAAAAACAACAACACTACACCAGAGATGTCAAACGGTGCTTCCGGAACGTCAACCATCTTTGCGAAGCCATTTCCGGATGTTTCAAAGATTGAAGTTTTCTCAGGTTAAAACTTTCGACGCTGGCATGAATGTGTGTCTACCCTATTAGACATGTAAGGAGTTGCCTCTGCACTTACGACGTCCAAACCTGACCCCAGCTCTCCTACAAAACAAATTGAATATTGGATTCACGTAAATAAGGTATGTCGTCACACCATGCTCAGTGCATTATCTAACAATTTGTTCGATGTATATTGTTCCTACAAGGAAGTAAAGGAAATTTAGGATTCTCTTATCCTCAAATACACTGCCAAAGATGTTGTCCGACAAAGATTCGTTATCGAAAAGTACTACCGCTGGGAGATGATAGAGGACAAGGATATCAAGATTCAAATCAATGAATATCACAAGCTACTTGAAAACATTAAAGTAGAGAATATTGTTCTTTTTGATGAATTTGTTTTGGAACTTCTAATCAAGAAACTTCTACAGTCCTGGACAGACTACAAACAACAGTTGAAGCACAGACATAAACAGATGTCGCTACCAAACCTCATCACTCACATCATCATTGAAGACACAAACCAAAAGGAGTGTGTTGTTGTAAGGGCTAAGGCCTTATCTGCCAAAGCAAATATTTGAGTTGCAAGGGCTAAGGCCTTAAATTGCTTATTGTTGTTCTCTGTTCTGAATTGTTTTAATTGATTTATTCTGATCTAGAATCTATTAATATTTTGTTGAGCACGTTTTAATATCATTTTTCAGTAGATTTAATAAAAAAATTTTATTCAATCTTTAATACTTTCCACCTTTCGCGAAAAATTTTGAAAGTTCAATTCACCCCCCTCTTAAACTCGGCCTAAACTTGTTTTACATTCACTGCCTCCAATCAATCTACATTCTACTCCAATTCAACCTTTCAAAAACCAAAACAAATTGAAGAAGAGCTTAGGTGCATGCAATTGAAGCAAGCATTGAATCATTCCTTAGTTCAAAACTATACAACTTGCTCATCTTGCATGTTGCTAGTCACCATAACATTCCAAATCTTGCAATCTATTGATTTAATAAATGATCTCATTATGTTTCTTCAAATAGAAAAGTTTTCTCCACATAATAAGGGGATCTAATTTTATTCTCTTTAGGAAATGAATTTAGCATAGCAACTTTTAAAAAGATTTGTAGAATTATTTTTTAGTAACTTCCAAATTTGGATTTTAAAACTTCCCTGAAAATTTTAACCCCTTCCTAAACTCTTTTGAAAAACAAGTTTAACTAAAATTTGAATGCAATTAATTGTGTAATCAAGAATGATAAAGATATCACAAAAACATCAATACAATAAGAAAGTTATGTACAAGATAGAGAAAGAATGAGAAAGATTACACCATATACATACGTACATACATACACACACACACACACACATATATATATATATATATATATATATATATATATATATATATATATATATATTGGTTTAGATCACAACAGATCCTACATCTAGTCTTAGTTATTCAACCTTAGAATAACCAAAATTCACTATCTTTATATGTTTATTACACACCCTCAACACATGTGAAACATATACAAGATAGGAAAAACTATCAAATTAACTCCTGAATACACTCAAGGAGGATATGTCCTACTCTTGGAACACACCAAGAGGAAACAACAAACAAACGTTGGAAATAAAAAATATAATAATTCAACACTTGAACTAAGAGGAAACAATATGGGATAATCCTAACAACACAATGATGAAAAGAGATTACCAAATGGATTACTAAAACAATCATGAAAGGAAATTTACTACTAATACACAACCTTTAGAACTCTTTAACAAAACCAAGATAAGGTTGAAAGGTTTCTTGAAACTTCTTGAAGGCACTCTTGTAGTAACTCAAAATAGCTAGTTTAATCTATGTAAACATTTCTAACAGTGTTTTATACTTATATTAAATCGAAGTTTCAATTCATAAAAGTTTCAAAAATTTGTGTAAAAACTGATTTAAATACATTTAATTGATTATCTTAAGTCGTGAATTGATTATTCTTAAAAAAGGGTAAATATTAGTGAAAAACGTTGCTAATTTTAATCAATTACTTAACAAATTGATATGTTATTTTACTTTTCATCATTTCTAGATAACTTAAAAACATATTAATAAATTATTAAGCGTGTTAATAATTTAATGTCTGAGACTAGCTAGAAACTCCATTGTTTATTCTCTATTTTGATCCATGGATAAAAATGCCAATTAATTATCTTGTTTTTGAAACATATCAGAAATAGATTTATCGATCTTAATCGATTAAAATAAAATCAAAAACTTTTTCAACATATTTTAACCTTTCAAAACAAATTTTATGGTTTAGGTTAAGATTAGACTATGTACTAAAATGAAATTTTTGTGTGCAAAACTCACAAACACATGTAATGAAAGCTATAACAAGCAATATATTTTTATCATCATCTTCTTCAAATATCATCATTAAAACCAACTTCTCTAAGACTTGATTTTATTCTTCAAGTTTAAGAAATTCAAATTTGAATCTCCCTCCATTTATTCCTTCTTATGACCGACCAACATCCTTATAAATAGGAGCTCCTTCTCCCTATATTTCCCGAATGAGTATTAAATTGATACCCATTTTGTGTCTCAACTTGTTCAAAAACTACCTTAGGATTGTTTCCTACTTCCAAGCATCTCACAAGGCACTTTTGTTGAGAGGTTAGCCTGTAGCTTCTTCAATAGAAGCCTCATTCCACAACTTTTATCCCTTTTCATCTTGGTCCACCTTTAAGCTTATGTGAATGCAAAAACATTACAACAATTGAATCATCATTTTTACTAAATGGTTTTCATGTATTTATCTTTAAATATATATTTTAAAATTGTTTAAATAATTAGTATATTTAAAAATATTTATTTATTACAAAATTTTAATCATACTAAAATATTTATTATTTATTTTGACATATGATGGTTGAGGTTTGATTGCCAACTTAAATAGGATGCCAAAGTCTCTTTATGTTAATTTATATTTTCTAAGAAAAAATATTTATTTATTTTATACAATGTTAAATCTTTATAATACCTTTTCCTTTTATTTTAGAAAATGCTTCTTCTTTAATGTTTTATTTGATATTTAAAAATATATTTTGCTTTGATAAAATAATGTTTAATATCATAAATTAAGTAGTTTATTCTAATTAATTATTGAATTTTTTGTTAACGATTTATTTACTAGGCTTTGTAAGTATTATAATGTATTTTGATAGAATATTTCAAGAGAGTAATTTATTTTTATAAAGAATTTAAAATGTTTCATAAAAAAATTTGTTATTAAGATAATAAATTTTAAAATAAATTAAAATTCTAAAATTTTATTAGAGTATCAGAATTACTTAAAATCTGAAAATTTTAAATTACTATTAAAAAAATAAGAATTTAAAATTTTTGATATTTAAATTCACGTTTTTTTATATTTTCTTCTTAACTCAATTTTAGTTAGAACATCATCAATTTTATTGAGATTAAGACATTATCGATATGATTATTTGAATTATTTTTTTTTCTATATATTATTGATTTTCACTTGATATTAATTATTGTTTCCTCAGTTAGAATTCTTTTAGTAGACGTAAATAAGATTTTCTTTTTCATTGATATCTATTTGATTATTTTTTTTATAATATATCTAGTGATTGTTTTTTTTTTTATCACCGATGCAAATATTATTCTTTAAATCAATATTAATTATTATTTTTTTACCATTGTGTATTAGAAAGAATTTTACGGTCACTGATAAAAAAAAGAAAAAACCCTTTACCATGAACATTGTGTTATAATCTTATATTTATCAACCTAAATAATTGTGGTTAAGATTATTTAAAAATAATCAAATAGACGTAAATAAAAATTATTTATTGCAAATATTAATTAAAAAATTCTTGAAATTTTTTTATTAAAAAGATAAACTGAATTAAGATTGACTAAATTTTTTTAATCTTAATATTTTTGAATTATTAACATTTATTTATTATTTAAGTATTCTTTTTACATTTTATTGTGACTAAAATATCTTATAAAAAATAATTCGATAAATCTAAATCGTGCTATAAAATAAAAGTTAAAAAATAAAATAATTTGAAATTCTAATATATTTAAATTTCTTAAAACTCTTAAAAGTTGTGAAATTTGCATTAGACACATAATAATAATAATAATACCGGAGCCACGAATTAAAATCAGTTTTTTTTTTTTTTTCACATAAAATACTTATTTTGATGCATGTGATTTTTCCACCACTTTTATCTCTACTTGCACTCTCACACCCAAATAACGTGACATGAACGTATATAAATACGAGCGCACTTTTTGGGTCTTCTCACTCTTTTCTCAGTTCAAAGCGAAACGCAGTGCTCGACAATGGTGGCGACGCTTCTAAAATCCTAAAACCCTAACCCTAATAAAAACTAAAAAAATTGCGAATCTTTACGAGATTTCGATTGATCGATCTTTGCGACGCCATGGACGTGGACCACGATCAACCATCCGCCGCGACGGCGAAGGCCCAGGCGCTGCAGACCCTAGCAGCGGGTCCTCTCTCCTCATCGGTGGCAAGGCTCGCTGCGTCCTCGCGCTGCCTCCCTTCGGACAAGGACTTCCACTTCTACCGCAACTTCGAGGAGTTTAAGGTCCCCGTCGAGGAAATCGCGAGGGAGTCACGGTCGATGCTGGAGGCCATCGGCGCCGCGGAACACGTTGCGTTCCCTGCCGACGTCGATGATGCCTATGACTGGCTTGTGAACGTGAACGATGACGTTCTGGAACGGTTTGATTCATCCATGGATGAGTTCCGGAGGGTTCGGGAGGAGGAGGAGAAGACTGGGCATCCGGCAAAGCACCCGATGGAGGAGGATGGGTTTCAGCTGGTTTCTGGGAGGAAGAAGAAAGGGGGAAGAGGGAATGTGACTCCAGGGATGGGTTCTGAGGCGAGTCCGGTGACACCTGGAGTTACGGTGGCGACTAAGGATAAGAAGACAATGGGGCCCAAACCTAAGGTTCCGTTTCATATTCCGACTATAAGGAGACCGCAGGATGAGTATAGTATTGTGGTTAATAATGCAAACATGCCTTTTGAGCATGTGTGGTTGCAGAGTAGCGAAGATGGGTCGAGGTTCATTCATCCACTGGTTAGTTATTTAGTATTTTTGTTTATGCTTTGCTTACATTGTTTGTATGGGTATGTTTAGATTAACTTTCGCTATGAATACTTAAGAGCAGAGGATCAGAAGGAACCATGATATTAAATTCTGTAAGTTAAAGTTTTTAGAAGATCACTTGGACTTTGTATGATGGATGAATTTTTTTAACAATTTAGCGGTGGGTTATTAGAATGAGCAAAATCTTTTGTTGTTTTTGTTATTTTTCCTTATGTTTTGAGTTTTTTTTAACAAACTTTTATGAAGGGAATTTTTTCAATTGTATCTAATTGTAGTCTTTTGTAAAATATGATTGTATGGCTGCCACTCATATGTTTGGTTATGTTGAGAAAGCTAGTTTTGGCAGGCGTGTAGGTTTTTTTGTTTTTTTTGTTTTTCTCTTTCCATTTAGGTTATGTGTGAGTTGGGTTGGAGTGTATATCAAGCTCATTTGGCATGTAAAAACTTGTTTAAAGTTGTTCTGTGGTCCTGTTGATATTAAGGTTATCTCAGTGATATATGTTGTTAATTTAATGTAATATTTGGTTCTGAACCCCTTGAAACAACAAGATTGAATCATAATGTTAGAAAAATATTACACCTCCATTTTCTTTATAAGGAGATCTCTAAAACCTGCGAGAAGAAATTTGGTTCTTCTGCTGTTGTTAAGAAACAAGATTTGGTCCTGTTGGGGGGAGAGACATAATTTTTATTAAGCAATTACCTGCAATGACTGGTTGTAGGACCACAATTCATATATTCTGTTAGATCTTTCTCTCTCGGACCTGACCATATGTTTGCTAATTACAATGGAGAAGATGCAAATCCCATTTGAGAATGTCGTTAGTTAAACTCAATTGTGTCCCCTTCTGTGAACTGTAATGTGTAGTTGCGGCGTCTCTTGAGTCAAGAAGTGATAATAATGCCAGTTTCATTGGGTTGTTACATAGTGTTCTCAAGATCAATCATGCTGGCTATTTATATGTTGGTATGGTGTACTTTAAAGCAATAGCTTGTGTTGAATGATATTTTCTGTGTCATGTTCATACCCTTTCACTTTTCAAATATTTGCATGAACCAGCGATATAGGTTCAATAAGCCTTGTTGAAAGTCTTTTGATAATGAAGGAATACATCCTTTGAAAGGTGTAAATTCTTTCTTGGTATTGAAATCTTATTGAAAACAACTTTTGGTTGTCTGACTGCATTCTACGTTTAGATCATGCTTTTCTAGCGTTTATATCTCCGTACAATAGCTATTGGTAGCTGTATTTTGTTTTGCATTAGTAATCTCTAACCTTGTTTTGCATTAATTTTTCTTAATTTTTTATTTATATTAGATTTTTTTTGTCATATATCTTTTTCATGTTAATTTATTATTCCAGGAAAAGCTCGCTGTTTTGGATTTTGTTGATAGAAATCCTGGGGATGTTGTGCCAGTGAAGCCTCCCTCAATAGATAACACTCCATTCAAGCTTGTGGAGGAAGTCAAAGATTTAAAGGAGTTGGCTGCTAGGCTGCGTTCAGTTAATGAATTTTCGGTAAAAATGATTACTATTCATAAAGTTTTACTTAGAAATTTCCTCATGAACAGTTACATAATTTGATTATTGTATCTGAAAGGTGTAATTGCAATGACACATTAAGGAGCACAATTGGATGGGCCATTGAGTTCTAGCCATTCAATCTTACTAATATGTCACACATTAAATTTCATTGTATTATATTAATGGGCCTTCATCGTATATTTCGAACTTAAACTTTTAGATTTGGTCATTGACAAAGGTAAACTATCACTATTCCATTTTTTCTGGTTTTACACTTGACCAGAGACTTATTCAGGTTTGTGTTTTGATTTTTGTTTCTATTGTGACAATAATCATTATTTATTAGGTGGTTTTTGTACTGTGTAGATAGTCTTTGGTATATTAGTATTATTGTTTTTCTACTTTATAGGATATAGTTCTTTATCATTTTGATGCTGTGCACCTTCTAGGTGGGGTTGCCTAGTTGATTTCAATTGCTGGAAGTTAGGATCCGAATAGGGTAATTTTTGCAGAAAATGGGGCTGTAGGTTGGATGAATTTTGACCATGGCTTTAGGGTGATTTTTGCTCTGAAAAATAAATAGAATTAGGATAGAGATGAGTTTGGTTTTGGTTTTGGATTTTGAAGGTGGTTTTGTTTCAGTTTTCAAAATTGGATGTTTTTAGGATAAAATGGATTAAAGCAAGAAGAAATGATTTGGGTAGATAAACCTTAAGGCGCCACAGGTGCCAAAATCTATTATTAGCCTTCTTTTTTCTCAATCCAAAATAAATACAAGTGGGGGTGGGGTGGCAGCCGCATGTTTAGTTCCCCTTGGATAGTCCTAAAGGCTTCGCAGAAGTCCACTAAAAGCTTATAATTGCTCCACTAAACACTTCATTAAACCCTCACATATGGATTTTTAATTATGCTACTCCCTGCCTAAATTTCCACTTAGAGAACATGAAAAGACCTTGAGGTGTTTATTGCAAATTTTGTTCAGATCATAAGAGTACCACATGCAGCCCACTTACAAATAAAACGCTCAAAAATCCAAAAACAAAATTCAAGGAAAAATAATGCCAAAAGTTAGCGGCCCATTATTACAAATTTTAAGCAATGTAAAATATAAAGTGATTTTAAATTTCTTCTTGTCTTTAAGGCTCTTGAATCTTCAATTAGGCTTTAGACAATTCCTTAATTTTGGCTCCTAAGACCTTTAAGTTAGAAGCATCTTCAAGCAGGGATGTCACCTTATGTTACAGGGCTTCCTAGCTTTCCTAGTTCTTAACCTAGTCACGGGCTTCCAATTTCTTAAAGTGCTTTGTCCTTGATTGTGTCCTCATCATTGGATGTACTTATTATTTTCGTTGCATTTGATTGTTGGAATAATATTTCTCCTTTCCCTTAGTCGCTATTATTTCCATTCATTGCATTCTTTTGGCTTATTTTTTGTAATGACTTGAAGTTGAAATATATAGGTTGATTTGGAACATAATCAATATCGGTCTTTTCAAGGTTTGACTTGCCTTATGCAAATCTCAACAAGGACTGAAGATTTTGTTGTTGACACATTGAAACTTCGCATTCATATAGGACCCTATCTTAGGGATATTTTCAAGGACCCTTCCAAGAAAAAGGTTAGTTGCACATGATCGGATTTTCTCTTAAATGAACATTTTTGTCTGATTATTTTGACATTATTTACTGTTAATTAGGTCATGCATGGTGCGGATCGTGATGTTGTGTGGCTTCAACGAGATTTTGGAATTTACATTTGTAATTTGTTTGACACTCACCAGGTTTGTTTAAATGCTCTAACCATTCACTGAAACTATTTCCCTTATAACTATGAGACACTAGACTGCAATATCACTGATATTTGGTTTGTAATAGTTATCATGTGAGAGATTTTGATTTTGTAACTAGGTGTTTGTGTATTTATAATATTTTAGCTAACGAATATTTAGCCCAAGACTAATCTATTTTGATTGCATTGCTTAGGCTTCAAAGTTGTTAAACTTGGAGAGAAATAGTTTGGAGTATATTTTGCTCCATTTTTGTGAAGTTACTGCAAACAAAGAGTATGTTGTCCTTGGTTTTATGCTTTAATTTTGAATCAACCCATTGAGCCCAGATGCTTTACTGTTGCTTATGGGCTTGAGTTTTCCAACTTTTTCCTTGCATAATTTCTGAAAGGTTTACATTAACAACTCCTTGCAGTTACCAGAATGCAGATTGGAGACTACGTCCACTTCCTGATGAGATGCTAAGGTATATATTTTTAAATTGTTACGTTTAAATCTTCCTTGATTCTTCATTTGTTTTCCCCATCTTGAATGATATTCTACATTGTTGGATTTTAAATTTGCTTGGTTTCCTAAAGGGTATTGGAGGGAAGTAATGAGTAACCTGGTTGTGTTTTGTTCAGCATACTAGGAATCTGTAGTATGTGATGATTCTTTGTTAGTTGTTTGCCATTACCCTTGTATTGGGGTGGGGTTTACTTGCAACTTGATATTGGTTAACAAATGTTGTGTTTAGTTCCTCCCTCCCCCTATCACAAAAGGAAAATAGTTTACTCTTTTATCTTGGTTTCAGCTTGGTTTCAGCTTGATGATTACTGGTATAATGTCATGAACGATCTAATTTTTACAACCTATTTACTGTTTTCTGATGACAGATATGCCAGAGAAGATACACACTATCTGTTATATATATATGATTTAATGAGGATTAAGTTATTTGCCTTGTCTAAGGAGTCTGAAAGTTCTGAGTCTTCAGACACTCCTCTGGTGGAGGTAACTATCTTCTAAACTTAAGAAATCTCTCTCCGTGGATGAATTTGAGTTGGTTGAATATCTTGCGTGCTTTATTGAGTGTAGAAATTTGTTGTGGTTGAAATTTGTTAATGATACTTCTGTTACCGTGAACAAGTTTACAAGGTTTAATAATCTATGATTGCTTCTAGTTGTGCGTTAAACCTTACGAATTTAGCATAGTAGGTGACATTACTGTTTATCAGTTCTTCCTACTTTTTTCTATGCGAATTTCGTTGTTATATGCATGTTCGAGAAAGGTTTTCTCACAAAAATAATAATTTTTTTTTTCTGTTCCAAACATATCTTAGAAAGCTGACATGAAATATTCTATTTTTACATCCCAAAATAAGCTAGTTCATACAACCATAAAGTTTTAGTTTTAGTTGCTTCTATCTATTGTATTTCATTGTTGCATACCTGATATCAAACTAACTAGATAAGCATGTGAACTATCAAATAATCATTACCCGAGACCGTAGGGTTCTCTTTTATATTCACAGACTTACATTTATTTGAACTTTTACACAGTTTACAATACTGGTTTGATTAGACCTGTTTGACCTTTCCTTTCTATGCATAAAGGATTTTGGGCAATATTTTAATTATAAATGTTAATGAAATTGGGATAGATTGTGGCTGATTGGTTGACTCATTGAGTTTTAATTTTGGGTTTCTACTGGAATTACTCAAAAATCAACAGGTCTACAAGCGAAGTTATGATGTCTGTATGCAGCTGTATGAGAAAGAACTTTTGACAGAGAACTCCTATCTTCATATATATGGGTTCGTTACTTTCATAAAGGCTGTTTCATGTAGTTTGTGTTGTGTAGAAGTAGCAATTGTTCACCAATATCTTTTTGTATATCTTGATTACATCAATGACTCTTTTACATAAAGGGAGTGTTTATTAAGTTCTGTATTGCATGCCAAGAAATGTAAAGTAAAGCGTAGTTACTGTTTCCTGATAGGTTGCAAGGAGCTGGTTTCAATGCTCAACAGCTTGCCATTGTTTCTGTGAGTTACTATTTTAAAATTATTTGTAGCATCAATTTTGAGCATGAAAAATATTCTCTGTAGTTCCACTGAGAAATCTTTTAATTAATTACTGGTATCCCATTTTTAAGTATTGTGGTAAATTCGGTCGTCTTAATCTAGAAGCCGGGATTTTTCATGAATATCAATTTAACACAAATTAGGTGAACTTATTCCCTGGATTTTATATATCATTCTCTTAATTAATTTTCTTTATCTTATAAAATATGGCTTGCTCCTCTAGCATCTCTCTCATCACCAATTTCGTTGTGGTCATCAAAATATCAAAATTTAGCTATTGATATACCATTTCTTACCACCATAAATGTCTTTGCCTCCTTTGTTTCAATTATTTAAATAATTTCAGTGCAGTTACTCTGTTATCATCTCAATCTTCACTAGGCACCCTTGGAATAGTTATGGTGTTGTTTCATGTTGGTTTCTATCATGAAACAGTTTTGGTTGGACACCAAGAAATAATACTAATATCCTTCCAAGAATGATTCTTGTATCTATGTTCAAGTTTTTTTTACATTTTTCTGGAACAATCCAAAATAGTTTCCAGTGCTGAAAGGGCCTGATACAATGTCAAAGAATTTGTGATATTAGAATGTCCTACTTCTAAAACTAGTAGAATGAAGAATGTTACATATTGCATGTTTTGCATTCGTTTTGGATTTCATTGCTCTATATTTAGCATCCATTGAAGGTTTTATACTCTGTTTTCCTGACTTGCAGGGATTGTGTGAATGGAGGGACATTGTTGCCCGTGCAGAGGATGAGAGTACGGGATATGTATTGCCAAATAAGTCTGTTCTTGAAATCGGTATGAAACGTGCAAGTTCTGGGTATCTTAATGTTAACAATTTGGCTTGACGTTCATAGTTTAATTTGTATTTACCTTTTTAAAAGCTAAGCAGATTCCTCTTACTACAAGCAAACTGAGGCGATTAGTGAAGTCAAAACACCCTTATGTTGAACACAATCTTGATACTGTTGTCAGTATCATCAGACATTCTATTCAGAATGCTGCTGCATTTGAGGAAGCTTCTCAACTGTTGAAAGAAGCACAAGCTGCCACTGTAAGTAACATATTTACGAAGATGCATTATATATATGTGTAATATATATATATATATATATATATATATATATATATATATATTCTCCATTCCTAGCTTGGATATGATTCTTTCGAAGTTAATGCAATTCAGCTCTTTGGTGAGTTTGTCTACAAGTTGATATGTTTAATTCTATCATGCGGTTTGTGGGCTATACTAATTGCAGATTTGTTATCACACTTAAAGAAATGAAATAGGGGAAAATACTTTGTATTCAACTTACACTGTCTTACCTTTTATTGATGTATGTATGGTTACAAGTAGAGACAAAACCTTAACCCTAAAGTTGGGTGCAATCAAAGAAAATAACAATAAAAATAATATAACACTCCCTCTCAAGTTGGAGCATATAGATCATATGCATGAAGCTTGGAAAATAAACTCAATCCTAGGTCCTCTTAGAGATTTAGTTAGAATGTCTACGAGTTGTTCATTAAAACTGACAAACTCATTAATAAGATCCTTTGACAACAACTTCTCTTTAACAAAATGACAATCAATCTCTAAATATTAAGTTCTCTCATGAAACATCGAACTGGAAGCAATATGAAGAGCTGCCTGATTGTCACAATATAATTTCATGTGTTCATTTCTATAAAATCCACACAAGTTCACTTGTAGCTAGCCATAAGTCTATATTCAGCTTCCACACTAGATCGGACAACAACACCTTGTTTCTTACTTATCCACGATATAAGGTTCCCTCCAAGGAATCCACAATGTCCTGTGGTAGATCTCTTACCAATGGGACAACTAGCCCAATCTGCATCACAATACCCTAAGACTTGACTATCTCCCTTGTTCTCATACAACAATCCTTGTCTTGGGTTCCCTTTTAAATATTTGAGAATGTGAATCACAACATTCCAATGATCAATGTGAGGTTTCTGCATAAATTGACTCACAACTCCCACGATCAGGTCTTGTTATAGTGAGATAAATGAGTTTTCCAACCAACCTTCTATATCTCTCATGATTTGAGAAAAGTTCACCTTAGCCTCTAAGTTGAGTCCATAGGACTATCAATGACCTTGCAATTTGTTAGGCCTGTCTCCAAAATATCAAGAGCATATTTCTTTTGATAAATGACGACACCTTCTTTTTGATTGTGCCTCTTCAATACCAAGAAAATATTTTAGATAACCTAGATCCTTGGTCTGAAAGCGGTTGAATAAATGCTTTTTTAATTGAGAAATTCTAGTGATATCATTTTTTTGTAATTACAATAACATAAACATTAGATAAACACACTTGTAGCAGAGTTATTACAATAAACACTGAATGATCTGCCTCGCTCTGTTTCAATCTAAAAGTCTGTACAACTTGACTTAGTTTACCAAATCAAACTCAGGGTGATTGCTTCAAGCCATAGGGTGGACAATGTAATTTACAAACCAAACTAGACTCTCCTTGAGCAACAAACCCAGGAGATTGCTCAATGTAAATGTCCTCTTCCAAATCACTTTGAAGAAAGGCATTTTTAATGTCAAGCTGGGTAAAGAGGCCATTGGCGAATGGTAGCCATAACAACAAAGTGATGAACAATACTGATCTTGGCCACAAAAGAAAAAGTATCACAGTAGTCAAGGCCATAAACTTGAATGTATCCCTTAGCTACTAGACGAGATTTGAGACTATCTACTTCACCAGTGGGGCAATCTTAACTTGTAGGCTTCTTATCACGAGGAAGAGGAACAAACTCTCAAATACCATTGTGTTTAAGAGCATGCATTTCATCAATCATGGCTTGTCTCCATCCAAGGTGACCGAGTAACTTCTAAACATTGTTAGGAACAATAATGGTAGACAAGGAGAAAATAAAAGAGGAATATCGAGAGAAATGATGATAACTAAAAAATTTTAAACATAATATGGATTACTAATAGATCAAATATCTTTTCTAAGAGCAATAGGCAAGTGTGCTCAGAGTCAGGAGGGGGCAAGGAGGATGAAGGATCCGTGGTATGAGAATCTGGTGGTGGAGGATTTAAGTCATGAGGATCTTCAGGCAAGGATGTAGGAATTATCGTTGATATGTGAGAAGAGGTGGTGGATCAATGTCATCTGCACCTTGAGTTTGGGTATGAGAGGAAGTAGGAATAATCAATGGATCATATGATGAATAATGTTCCATAGGGGACAAGAAAAAGGTTATCCTTAAAGAAGGTAACGTCAGCAGACATATAATACCTTTCGGTTGAGGGAGAACAGCATTTATACCCTTTTCGAAGACGAGAATATCCCAAAAGGACACATTTAATAGCCCTTACAGAAAGCTTGTCTAGACCTGGAGAGACATTATGAACAAAACAAGTACACCCAAACACGCATTGAGAGCCATGATATATAGGGTCATTTGGAAAAATTATTGTGTGGCACTTTATTTTCAAGAGATAAACAAGGGATCCTATTGATTAGGAAACAAGCAGTGAGGACTGCATCGTCCCAATGACGAACAAGAACATTAGTACTAAACGTTAGAGTGTGCTATTCCAGTAAGATATCTATTCTTTCTCTCTACTATACCATTTTGTTGTGGAGTGTGAGGACATGTTGACTGATGTAAAATTTCTTGGGAAGATGAGATTGAATAAAATGCAACAGAAAAAATATTCCTTAGAATTGCCACTTAGAATTTCAATTATCTTCCCAAATTGGTTCTTAATTTCATTGAAGAAAGGCATAAATATGGATAAAAGTTTAGATTTGTGTTTCATTAAATAAACCCAAGTCCATTGAGAGAATTCATCAACGAAGATTACAAAATAATTAAAACCAAAAGTGACACGACTTGGTTCCCAAATATTAGAATGAATATTAGGAAAAGGAGAATTACATTGTGTTTTAGACATTTAGGGAAAGAACATCTAACATGCTTTCTTAATTGACAAGGTTCACAATCTAAAGCATAATGAAATATTTTAATGAATTAATGCTTGTTCAACCAGCAAAATGTGTTGTATTTTAATATTCAGTCTTAATTTCTATTTTTTGTTGATTAAATTGTATGATTGCTGAACAGGCATCAGATGTAGTACCAGTTACTGATGGAACTGAAGACCCCCAATCCCATAAACAAGATTCTAAGGTTGGAAATGCAACCAAGGTGTTGAAATTAGAAATAGCTGCTATAGTAATATTATTATCCTTGAGAAGTCACGATTTATTCTTTTGACTCCAAATAGGAATCTTCTCTGCATCAAGACACAAATGTACAAATAAAAATTAAGTCCAGTAGTCTTACATCTGAGCCACCAAGGGTCAGTCTCACAGTTTCAGAGCAGGATAAGGATGCAAATGTTGGTGCACTTTCTATGGCAAAGGTTGAAAAATTTGTCCTTCAGTATTAGTTCAATGTTTTATCCACCTATTGATGAACATTGATCTGAAATATATCTGGTAATTTGTTGATAGGGAAATGGAACAACTGTTCAGGTGCTAAAAAAGCCTCCTGGTGCTTTTGGGGCACTTCTGGGGAATTCAGCTTCAAAGAAAAAGCATGGTCCTGATAAGGTATGCTTTTGTCAAACCCAATGAATGTCATATTACATGTGATGCAAACATGTAGCTCCATGTCTGTTAACTACTATTTTGATACCACATTTTTTCTTTCTTCTTAGGGCAAGGAAGATATCAAGTTAGAGCAGATTAGATCTTCCGTTAGTCTTCCTTTCCATACATTTTTGGGTAGCAGCGAGAAGTCAGAACCTACAGTAGAAACTCCTAGTGTAGCGTCTGAAATGTTAGAGCCACCGAAACCTGTTTCTGATATAGTTTCTGCCTCACCTCTAGATAATATTATAATGTTAGAATCTGATACGGGTGCAGAGGGTATGGAGCTGAATAAGCTAGAAAACTACAATGTGCACATGGAGAAAAATTCTGGTGTGTTCACTTCGGGAAAAGAGGACAAAGATGAACCAGTGTCTCTCTCGGAATTATCATCAAATTTTCAAAAATGCTTTCATTCAAATGATCAAAATAATAAAACCAGACAGCACAAGAAAACTGAACAGTCCAGTGGCGTGGTGCAGCTGAAGGCATTTGATTATGAAGCTGCAAGGAAGCATGTCAAGTATGGAGAACATACAAAGCATGCATCTTCCCAGGATTGTGATGTTGAGGTAGAGGACTCAGATAGCAAGCAACGTTCGACAATTGGACAGGAACAAGCTAGTGATTCGACTAAACAATTGCAGCAAGGTAAAAGACGTCAGGCTTTTCCTGCTTCTGGGAATCGTAGTGCAACATTTCGCTGAGAAATGAAAATGGTACAAAAATGAGAAAGCAAGATGTTCAATATAGCGTAGTGTTGCATCTAAGATTGGCAACTTATGAATAGTTTACATCTTTCTATTGTAATTTTTACATGTTGGTCATTAGCAGCAACATTTATTTCCCTTGTGTAGCTGATAATTAGTATTAAAGGTGAAAAGTATGTATGGGAGACAAGAAAATCTGGTAGTCATTGTAAATGTTGGAAAACCCTAAATTTAAGGCAACTTGTATTTTTCATTGTGTAATTCTCAGTTACATTTCAATCTAGGAAGTTAAATTTGGTCAACATGAATTGATTTTACCATATTACTGTTGTTTATAGTATCAATATGCATAAATAATGGTTTTTTTTTGGCAACAGTGAATTAAATATTTATGCAGATTGCGTAATTAATGTAATACTAGGATATGTATACCGAAGGAATGACTAGCATATATTTTTGTTCAGATACCAGACAATGTAGCCCTCAGAACATGAGAGAAGAAATGACTGCCATATATTTTTGATGAGATACGATACGAGATAATCTAATCTTCATGTAACTTGTTAAGAGACTTTTGATGGTAATAAACATCGAATGAGCTAGCAATACATGTTAGTTATTGTTTCATGAAATTTTCTAATGTGTTTTATGTAAGTTGTAACTTGTAAGAGTGTCAAGAACTATGAATATTTTCTGAAGATAAAACAAAATAAACTGAGATATAACCAAAGCGGTAATCTAAATATTTTTTAGAAATAAAATGAATCACGTTTGGTAATATTAGATACACATTAGTGTTTTATGAAAGTTATATTGTAGCATATTTTATACTAGAATATTAAGGAAACAAAAAATGTGATGATTTACATATATTTTTGTCATATTTCTATTATTTGTTTTTCAAATATTTTCTTATGAAGTTTATGATAGAATTTCAGATTATCAAAACATCTAGGTAATGATTGATCAATGAATTTGAAAAAGATGATTCAAGATCTTATCATAGCAATGAAGTAATCATCGTAATTCAAGGATTGTACAGAGGATTGAAGATTGCACAGAGAATTCAAGTTGAAGTTGGTTTTTCAGTATTTTTAATTTGATGTTTTCTTGGGTGAGTTAAAACCTCTTGTATTTTTTACAAGGTGAAGTAACCATGTGACATTAAACTCCTCTTTCTTTAATTTTATTTTTGTCTTGTTTTTAAGTCTTAGTTTCATTTCTGAAATTTAATTAGTGGTGTATGTAATCAATGTAATTAAGAGTAGTTTATGCTCTTATTGTAATTATTCATTTAATTAATAAAATATTTTAAGAAGTTGTTGTAATTATTCATTTAATTAATAAAATATTTTAAAAAGCTGTCTTAATGTAATTTGTATATTTGGATGAATTAATATAAAATTGTTTTTTTTTTATTATTTTGGTTTGCTTATTCGCTAGATGATTTAGTCATTGTTTGTAAGAAGAGTCTAATGTGTTTTTACATGTTTTATTCAACATTCCTTTTAATTCAAAGCTAATCTTATTCAAAGCTAATCTTAAAAATTAGTTCCTAATAAAATAAGAGGCATGATAATATAACAAAACTTATAAACAACAATGGATAAGTTGTTAACTATCCAATCTTTGTTTAAAAGTGAGTTGCTATGACTATTAGAAGTTGAAGATGCAAGCTTACTTTGAGTCTACTTGGACTTATTGGACGTTGTTGAAAATGAATTTTTTTTTTTCATGTAACATTAGTGACAATCTTGATCCACAACATCTTTGGAATGAATATAAAAGATATTAATATTAATCGGAAGCTGGTTGGTCGTCTAGAAAGAATAATTGGTTAAGATACATCCTTTAGGTTGTTTTAAACAAATGTGAGATACTTTAGCTATGTGTTAGTTTAACAACTCTATGATTGTGATTATTTGCTCAATCCAACAAAGCACAAAACATGAATAAGCCACATTTGATAAATGTTATATATAAAAGCAAATTATGTAAAAGATGCAAGTGCTTTGTTTGACATACGATAAAACATTAAGTAGAATTTCTACTACATATGATAAGCATTGATGATGATAAAACAATAAATGCAAATAGAGTATAAACTAATGTAAACAAAAAGAATATTCTTAAAGCTTAATTTTTTGTTGTAGGAAATGTTTTTACCACCTATTGCCAAGAAGATTCGTGTCAAATAGAATTTTAATTCAAAGATCTCATGTAATCAAGCTAAAGCTACTTTAGCACAAACACTTTTCAACTTTGGTCCAATTGTCTATTGATAATAGTGTTTGCTTTTACCATGATATGGAGTAAAAATCTTTGCAACCTAGGAAGATAATTACTACCAACTATTAAGGATATTGTGTGAAGAAGATAGAACAAATAATGCTGTCTAAAGTGTTTCTATTGCTTCTAAACGATCAAGGTCGACAAACGATATAAGAAGATATTAAAAATGAGTTCAAGTATTCTTAACATCTGGAAAAGAGATTGTAACAACTACTTTTGTCAAGTGCCTATTTAAAGACATATTTTGAAAAAGAAAACATATAACAGATAATCCATTATTTGCTAGGGTTGAAACTTAACCAAATTTTATTTGCACCCCAAAGCTTTTTAAGAATACAATTTGCGTTTAACTTTTAGCAGACTAATAGAGAGTGTTTAACCTTGTAAACATCGAAAGGTGCAGTCCTTCTCTAGTGAGCGAAACCTGGGGTCCACAAAGACATTTTTCTTTGCCTTAAATCGATAATGACTTATTTTTGTAAAAAATACTTGTGTTAAGCCAGGAGTGGCTACACTCTGAAATAGTACTTGTATACAGCTAGCCAAAAGTGGCTATGAGCTGAAATAATATTTTTTGTACTTTGCAGTAGTAGTTTGTCTAGTGGAACTTGATTAGTTGGTCAAGAACCGGACGTAATTTGAACTATCATATGAACTAGTATACAAATATTGTATAATCTTTCCTTCCTCCATCTATTACATTATATGTTATTTTTTTTTTGTATTACTAAAGAAGGAGAGCATTTGTGAAAAAGAATTTCAAAATTTTTTTAACAAAGTGTTTGTCGTACAAACTATCGTCTGATTATCTAATATGAAACGATACCTTGTGAAAAGTTTTAAAAAATATTTTGAAACACAATTAAGGCCTTCTTTCTTGTGTTTCTTATATTCTTCTACACCATGTCTTACGAAGGATCCAAAGAAGTCAATTACAGTAAGTTGACTTTGCTAAAGTGCCAATACAAGATGTTCATCATGAAGGAAAATGAAACCATTCAATCTATGAGTTGTAGGATTCAGGTCACCATAAATGAGTTGAGATCTCTTGAAGAAAATGTAGCATGTGATATACAAAGTCCTAAGCACTTTCCCCCCCTAATGGTGAGCTTAAGAAATAAGCTTATGTGTTTCGAAACATTTGTGTTTGGAAAAGCTTGTAAAAATCCAAACTATACATGAACAAGTATTGTTGTGTGATGCATAAAGGAGGGGAGGATAAAAGGAAAGTCTATTGCTCCTCAAAAGTCTAAAAAGGTCATGTAAAAGCTTATAAAGTGTTAGATAATAAGACAGGTCAAACTCAAACGATGAGGAGTAATTCTTTTTATTAAGCAAATTTAAGAGAATGTTGAAGAATCATTGGAGATATGAAAAAAAAAAAGAAGTTTAAACTTAGAGTAAGTATAAAGACAATAAAGAAAAAGTGATTTACTATGATTGCAAAAAGTTAGGACATTTTAGATCATAGTAGCTTAAACAAATGAACAAGGAAAAGGATAAATAAGAAAATCATATTCTACAAAAGTAAAAGTTTTATGTTCACTTAGAAAGATCTGGACTTGTCAGATGTAGATTCTGAAAAAGAAAAAGCTCACATAGCTTCATGGCGGATATATCATAGAGCATAGTGTCTAAGTTAACTAATATTCATTGTGTCATTCAAACATATTATGAGGTCATTTCCAACACTTTTAAAATTATACAAGCATTTACACAAATGAAAAAAGAATTTTCAAAACACTTTAGAAGAGAGCTTGAGAAAACTAATAAAAATCTTGAACTATCTAATGATATTTTAAATGAAAATTTTGAGTTTATTTATACTTTTGCAAAATGAAAGAGTTGAAAAAGTACCCGAAGGAGTTCAAGATAGGAAGACCATATACAATATATTTTCTAAAATTGTTTCATTATGAAAGGTCCTATTGATTGATGACCATCCAATCACCATATCTTTAGCCAAGAGGAAATGAGAAGATAAGACCTTATGAAAGAAGGGTCTACATTGACGAATAGAAATAATAGGATTTTCTTCATTCTTCTTTGTCTTGTAAAAATGTATAGGAATACATTTGTAAAGAAAAAAATAATTAAAAGTAGAAATAGGAATATGTTTTTAATGTCTAAAGTTACACGCCTGCCTTCAATCTTCCTAATTAGGGAAGTCAAAAACGAGTACAACTTAGCACTACATGACTATGCATTAATCTTACAAACAAAAACACTTATAAAGACTTGGAAGAAGAAAGTTTTGCTTGATGTGGGACATATACACCTTAGAGCATCAATTTTCTTCAAAAAGTGCAGCTTCATTTTTGTCTTGGAAAATTAGTCCTATATCCCATGAGTCACAAAGTGCTAGTAGGCTCTAAAATCTATATAGAGTCCCTTGTCTCTTGTAATTTTCACCTTGATTGAACTTGAATTGAATGATTGATTTACTATCTTCTTATTCTTAAGGTCTTTAAATTAGAGTAATCTTCACTTTTCCCTCCTTCAAGCAACCTTCCATGAGGAGAGGAATTTGAGTTTCATAAAACACTTAAAAGTTTTATCAAATTTCTAAATCTTGTGTTAGGCGGTTCAACATGCTTTCATCACAAATCTATCATAGGTGTAGCTCTTAATCTTCTCATAAGAAAAGGAACCATAGAGGCTTACTAACTAGAAATAACCTATTATGTGTACTTAAGAAGAAACTAATTCATCTAAGAAATTCTCAATGACAAAAAGAAGACCCTAATCTTGGTACCTGAATAGTGGAAACTTGCATCATATGACGGGAAAATGTCTATGTTATAATAGTCATGGAGAAAACACGAAGGCAAGGTAATAGTTAGAGGTAACAAACACAACAAGATAATTGGAGTTGATTGGATATGTATGTTAGCCTATTTTGCAATGATGACAAGTGCACCAGTTGTAAACGTAACAAATAATAAATATATCATTCTATCCCAAAGAATTTATGCAATTCTATCCCAAAGAATTTATGCAGTACAACAATTTATATGATTATAATAAATTTAGACCCAAGAAATAATCCATAATTCAAATGTTGTGTAGAAAAATAAAATTAAAACAAATAAATATTTTTAACGATTTTGTATCAACACGTAGAACATAGAAAAAGAGTAAAAGATGAATAGAATGAAATTGACAGGGTTAGATTTCACCGAACATCACTCTCGTGTATGAAAACAAATCTCTTCTTTTCTATCAATAATCAATGTCAACCCACAAAATTACTTAAACTTGATTCCTTAATAGATGAGCCTAGGGATTATGTATTAACTGTCAACTCCTTGATTAATTATATAGATGAATCTTCCTTTTAGATAAGGATCTTATGATAACAAATGAATCACGAGCTTTCATTTGGTAAATTAATTCAGTTCTAAATTCAAAAAATATTTTTATTACTCTTAAGAATCAATGATCGAGTTATGGATTCACACAACAAGCATAACCATAGAATTAATATAGTGATGTATTAAAAGAAAATATGATAAGATATAAAATAAACCCAAATCCCATTATATGAGAGTTCCATCTAATTACATCTAACCTCAACAATAATGGGTTTAGCTTCTCACAATCATGAGAACACCAAACAATCTACAATTAACAATATGAATTAAACACAAAAAAAATAAAACTCCTAAGTTGTCTCTAAGTCTTTTTTTTTATGATACAAACCCTAATACGAAATGTTTTTTAAATAAAATATATTTCAATGCTCACGCCTGACTCAGAAAAAATAAAATAAAATAGGTCCCACTCAATTTTCAAGACACCAAATTTCAATTATTCATCCAAATTATCTGCTTTGCTCCAACACCATAAAAGAAAAAAAAAATACTCCTACAATTTGATCCCCATGAACCAAATTCCAAAAAGATTTTCATGTCAGAAACTAAAAAACCAAGTGACAATTCCATTATCTAGAAACTGAATTCTCATTATATACAGTACAGTAAATAAATCTTTTAAAAAAAAATTAAACAATAAATGATAATTAAAATAAAAAATGCTGAAAATAAAAATAAATAAAAAAATGTCTCAATTATAATAAATGGTGCTAATTAAGGAATTAAAATGAAAAATATATTACTTAAATACTTTTTTTTGAAAATAATATTAATGGAAAAAAAATCTTCAAATAACACCAAATTAATCACAAATCACGGTTCAGCTTTATGAAAAATGAATTCTGACATTCAATAGAAATCATGCTATTTGTGTAAATATTATGGACTATATATCATATCAAGAAAAAGAAAATTGACATGTCACCCACGACTACAAAAGAGAAAGAGAAAGAGAAAAATATTCAAGCAACTTATGAATTATCATATCCGTAGAAGAAGAAAAAAAATCTAATAGCATTCACTTATGCGAAATAATAGATATGAATATGTCTATAAGATGTTATATATATGAATGATCATTTAATAATCCTATTTTCTTATATAATATTTAAGTTTCTTTTATTCAAATAAAGAAAAATCATAAATTCTTTATTTTTGATATGATGTTAAATAAATTATCTATTATATTCATTTAATTTTTTCTCACCAAACAGTTTTTAATACATAATGAAAATAAGGGGATTGCTATTGCAAGATCGTGTAGTCCTAACAAAACAGGTGTGTTGTCATCTTCAACAGCTCCTAAACTCTAATAGGTATTTTGGTCATCAACAACTTCTCTCAAGTTCTAGTTACGTCTCCAATGTTCCATCAACTATTCAGGATCCTGGGATGAAGTCGTGTAGACACTCCGTCGTTCAAGTCAGTAAGAATCTGAGTAACGTAGGGTGAATAGGATTAGAATAACAGTACCTCATTTCTTGAAATCACATTTTTTTTCATAGGAGTTTGGATGGGGCCTTAGGTAATTGGGCTAAAGGCCCAACTTATTCAAGATGTTGAGTGATTCTTCTTGCACCTCCATAATGACTTCCTGCACCATCATACTAACTGTGCTTTTACGAAATTATCTTTTTAAAATTTTTTAAAACCCAATGTTACCCTTTACCCCTTTCACTTAGCAGATCCCTCACTCCCACCTCCACCCTCCCACCTCTAGCAGTCTGGCAAGCCTGCACCTCCATACGATCGTTCCTGCACCTCGAACTTTTCTTCCACGTCCATTATTGCTGCACCTCCACCATTGTAGCTTCTCCTATTGCACCATACCCTGTTACTCGAGAAAATCGTGGGCTACACCCTCCACAACACGCACACCACCAAAGGCACCACCACATATCAAATTGTCAATTATATAATCAATTGGACTAAAGGTAAGGTGTATTGTATGTTTAATATCATATTGGAGTGAAAGATATAAGATGTGATGGCGGAGGATGCCGGTGGTGACCGTTTTTTGCCGGTGATAGTTGTCGTTGCGGGTTGGGTAACCCACAATGCAGTGTTTTTTGCCTACCTTTGATTTTCAATATTCTTTGCTTTGTTTCAGAACTATGGGAAGAACTAGAGGAGGTCGAGAGAGACCGACAACCTCTGTAAGGCGAGGAAACAGACGTGATGAAGCTGTTGAGGCAGGGGGATTCCTAGGTGGCCCTTCTGATCATTCTGTTTTGGTTAGTTACCCTGATCATATTGCGTTTAAACTGTGGACTGGTGAGGTAAGATATTTATAATTTCCTGTACTGTGTTGGTGATTGGATTAAATTTAATTAGTTACATGAGTATTAGGAACATGAATTGTATTAGCAATGACATCAAATTCTTGTTGATATGACAACTCAGAAGATGACTGACCTGATGATATGTTTGAGAAGCTTAGTCGAGTTCACATAACATGAACTTCGTTAAGTGGTATCACACCAAATTGATATCTAGCTACTACACAAGCACATGGTAATCCATGGGTAGATCTGAGGACACAACAACAATGTTTGATTGTTGTCACATTGTCTTTATTGTTCTCTTTCAAAGTCAGCAATATGTTGGACGACTTCACAAGACTTTTTGTCATGTCAACAACCAAGGCATGCTCATCATGTTTTAATCTCTCGGAATAAGGGTGTCCAACTAATGTGTTAGCAAGATCATGATTATGTAAGCCACATATGACTTTCAACACCCAACGTTCTCCATTTGGAATAGGTTTACCTCACAATCTAAATGGACAGTCACACTCTCTTGTCCCTATAATGGTAACCTCCAAATCATTCTTGTATTTTCTATATTTTCCACTCTTTTCACAATCCAATAATACAAATGTCTTCCTTTCTTGTTGACCCGTTGCTTTATTATATCTCAATATGACAACCACAAATCCAAGAGAAAAAGCAACCTTCTAAACCCGTTCAAGTAAATGATCTCTAGTAACAAATACCTAAATATAAAATTCATAAAAATTTTAGGGACATAAATTTAGTAACAATCACAATTTATCCAATAACAAAATTTAGTATAACCAAATTCATTTACCTCATTTGTTGAAAAATGAAAGCCACACTCATGTTCGTTAACCATGACAACACTTTGATATGATTGTTCCATTTCTGATATTTTATCTATTTCTTCGGAAAATTTTCTGCAGATGTCTCCTTCCATCATAGACTACATAATTCATTCAAAAGAATTACACAACCAAATAAAAAAAAATATACAATTAATGCTAAGTTAAAAAACAAATAAATATACAAATGAATAGCGGGTTGTACAACCCGCAAAAGAAAAAATTTTCAAAAACACATTGCGGGTTGTACAACCCACAATTAGTTTTAAAAATTTTTACATTGCAGTTTGTACACCTCGCAATAGTGAAGGTACAACAAAAATAGTTACGGGTTGTACATCTCGCAACGAATTGAAAAAAATATTAACATTGCGGGTTGGAGATCCCGTGAATAGAAAAAAAATTTAAAACGCACCGTCAACAATGGACAAACGGAGCAACCTCCTTTCTCCTCCCAACAACAACCTCCTTCCTCAGCCACACTTACCACGATCTTCTTCCACCTTTCTAATCTCTCTACATTACTCTCACATTCCACCTTTATCAACGTCTCAATTGTGACAAACGCAACACCTCCACCGCCTTTATCTTTCTCTTTTAAGACGAAGGGCATTTTAGTCTTTTCATTATGTATAAAATAGGAATTTAAAAAAGTATAGAGGTGCAGGAATTCGTTATGGAAGTGCAGGAAGAAGCATGAGTGTCATATGTATCTTAGTAGTGCCATGTGTTTAACAATGATTGACCGTAGGCTGAATTGAACTTTCGTAGTATCCAGTGAATAGTTGCTCAGTCAACATGGGTGAATATTTAAGTTGTGATCGGTGAGTCTCGATCGGTCACTACTGATAGTATTACAATTATATATTAGATGGAATCGTCAAACTTATACTATAGTACAAGTATAAAAAAAATTATAATATTTTTAAATTTTAAAATAAAAATATTATTTTTCTTCAAAAAGGATTAAACATAGAATATTAATATTCAAAAATATATTTAATAATTTACATTAATACACCTTTGACTTTGGACGATAAGATATAACCGTATGTAATGATTTAATTAAATTATGAGTTATTCAATAAATAAATTTGGTTCATAATTTGGAAACTTAAAATTGAACCATTTTTGTCTTCTCAAAGTGAACCTGATGATAAATTTACAAGTCGAAAATTATGTTGAAATATAATTTGTATTTATAAAATCTAATTAAATTTAACTGACCTAATTATATTTATTAAATTTCATTATATTAATAAATATATAGTCTGTTAAAATCTTTTTTATCTACTCAGAATTAACAATTTTAGTTATATTAAGATAGTTTTTAATAATCTTACAAACCTAGTAAATCCATAGGAAAGTCATTCCTCTTGTGCTTTTTCTCCTCCTAGAAACCTTTATGTTTGAATGATAGTATAATTCAGCAGTCCACAATAAATCTAAACACGTAGTTAAATCAAAATGAAATTTAATTAACACTAAATTTTTTTCGGTATTAACACAATTTTTTATAACACTAATACCATTTAAATGAAAAATTATCTTTAAATTTTGTACAAATCTCTTCAAAATTTTGATTGCAAATAAAATAATTAGAAAGTGGTGGATGGTGGTAAATAAAAATGTTAATCATGAAAAAGAAATAAAAAAATGCATAGCTAACATTAAAAAAAAAATTAAAACTCAAAATCGATATTATGAGTTGTAAACTGTAAAGTGTGGCTGTGATTTTTAAATTTAAATTTTACGAAAAACCAAAAGATTATGTTTTATTTTAATTAAACTTCATCTGTTTAAGAAGGTGAACAGAAAAAAAAAAGATTATTAACTTTTAATTAAATTTAAAATTTATTTTAATTAAAACTTAATTAACGGAAAATGTAAACAGATACTATAATATTGAAAACATAGTAAAGTTTAATTGTATTAAGATTAATTAATTACTGTTTCCGATAAAAACATATATATCATCATAAAATTTTAACTATATGTTAATTTTTAATTAAAATTAAATTTTATTTGAAAATCACAAAAATATCGTGACTTTCTGTGTTCTGTCGCCGAGACAATTTCTCACAGTAAAGTGGCCGTAGCGTCGGCTTTGTGTGGCGCTTCTCTCTCTCTTTCTCTTCGCGACGATGAAGGACTTCCAATCCGATTCATCCTCCGTCGTTCGCCTCAACATCGGTAAGCCCTCTTTTCCCTTCCCTCTCAACACGACGCCGTTTTCTCACCCTCTCTTTTTTCCCTTCATTTCCTTCCTCCATTTTATTCGCAGGAGGCAAGAAATTCTGCACCACCACGGATACTCTCACACAGCGGGAGCCCGATTCGATGCTTGCCGCCATGTTTAGTGGCCGCCACACTCTGTGCCAGGATTCTGACAAGGCAATTGCAATTTGTTGTCATTGTTTAGTTGAAATTGTTTTAGGTTCTTAAGATTTGGTTTAGATTTGTTCTAGTCCCTACTTTTAAAATTGATGGGTTTGGTGAAATGCGGTGGGTTTCGTCCCTGTGAAGTTCAAATGGGATACAGGATCAGAGACGGACTCTACCGTTTTTCAACATTTAGTGATTCAAATCAATTTTGGCTATAATTTAAAGACCTAAGGGATGTTACCTTTTGGGTGTCCTTATGTGTAATCGATTATTATTAATACTGAATATTATCAGAACTTTTTTTTTGTTTGTTTGGATGCTGAAATGAAATTTTAATATAAATAGTTTGGTTTAGATGCAACAGAAAGATCAACTTTTACTCAAGAAGAAATAGTATTTATATGATTGAAGCTGAAAATGCAAAAACTGTCAAAATAATCATAGACTACTAATTTTTCCTATTCATTGAAACAGCTTTTTTTTTTTTTTTTTTTTTTTTTTTTTTTTTTTTTTATTTTTTTTTTTTTTTTTAAATTTTTTTTTTTTTTTATTATATATTTTTTTTTTTTTTTTTTAATTTTTTAT
>Ga0099825_1000481_pt1 | contig 42324 bp, 25 predicted proteins | sample SiratroredBW_FD_76838 | JGI IMG/M metagenome (GOLD analysis project Ga0099825, IMG submission 76838) | Root nodule microbial communities of legume samples collected from California, USA - Siratro red BW | ecosystem: Host-associated > Plants > Roots > Nodule | place: USA: California | collected...
GAATTTAATAAATTTCTTTTAAAAAAAAAAAATAAAAAAAAATAAAAAAAAAAAACATAAAAAAAAAAAAAAAAAAAATTAAAAAAAAAAAAAAAAAAAAAAAAGGATACAGAAATACAAGTTCAAAGGGCAGTGAATGTAACTCTGAACATACACCAAATACTTGACAAGTACATATGAAGGAGCTTGGTTCACAGGAAAATAACTTAGATACACAAGTATAGGATGAGTAAAAGGTAAACAGGTGTTCAAAATCCTTATGTTTGGTAATTGGTATAAAATTGAAAGATATCATATAAAGGATACACGTGGTAATTTATGAAAGTTTGTAAAAGCATGAATTCAGATTCCCACATTTTCTTAAGTCTGAGAGGCTATGATTGTTGTAACGATAGGCCTTAAAGGAATTTTGAATAATGAAGATTCAAGATACCAAGAATCCTAGATGAAGATTTACAATGGTAAAACTTGTTTTTTCTACTGGGAGTTGGGAATATTTAGGAGTGAACGGGGTGTTGGCTCAACTACAAGGATACATAATTGAGGGTGATCAGTAAGCAAAACAAATCTGTGGAAGAGTGAAATGGGAGTGCAGGTATTCATTTATCAAGTAGTACTACAAAAGAAACAAAAATAAACTCGACACAATGCTATATCAATGACAATTGAACTGTTCTAAAATCATAAAAACCACACAAGAAGAATACATGTCATTTGGTTTCAAACAAATCCTAGTCTACTTAATAAAATACACAAAGTAGACAGAGGGTACTTCAGAGCCCTTACCATTATTACAACAAACTAGAAGTCTTTTTCCCTGGCTGAGATTGATCTTTGCAAAGCTCACCGCTTTAGGAAGATTGGTCAATAAAGAAAATCGATCAAACTTTGAAGTCTGACCATAAAAGATTAAAGTGAGTAGGGATTTCCACAAAAATAAAAACAAATAAAAAGTTTTCCTTCAACTACGTACTAACCATTATTGGAAGATGCAAATATGATTCAGCACCGGGAAGACAGACAGAGATGGACTCCTGATCACAGTTGAGTATGCAATCTACATCAGCAGCGTCTGCAGCTGTACTATGACAATGAACATTCAGCCACATAAACATTTTACAAACCTCTTTTCAAAAATTGTAATCATAAACTCAACAGGACCAGTCATCATCAAAAGAAATGCACCAGAGGACTATAAGTGGATCAAATTAATTAACTAAAGCATACCAATCCGAGATGTGCCAACTGCCAAATTAGTTGGTCCCAACAAAGATAATCCAGAATCTTCGGAAGACTCAGTGTCAGTTTTAACAATTGAAGCATCATAAGTCACCAATGGTTCATCCTGTGCAAGAGAGGATGACTTAAGGGGTTTAACTGTAATCTGTGGTGCGCTTTCTCCTCTATAAGCACGGGTTACTCGGCTCTTTTCAACTATATCTGCAACCTTCTGGTTACACACATCAGGACCTGAGTTTATAATATCATAAACGTGTTTCCAGAAAAGGCCAGGCGATAAACCCCTGGCCCAGCTTTCTTCATCATCTCCAGCACCGGGTATGTAATTCCAGCTGAACTCAGAGGTAGTACCATGTTGGCTCATACCAACTGGTGAAGACGCCGACACAAGAATGATGGGTGTGAAATCCCAAGATTCATGGTGAGGCACTTCATTTAACCAGATGACAGTTTTCTGAGAAATCCAGAGAGGGCGCAAGGGCTTCCTCAAGCAGGCAGCAAGGGAAGCAATATCAGCCCCACTTGCTTTCAGTAACAGAGTCCATTCCTCTAACCGCTTCTCAATGGAGGCTCTTTCTGTTTGGGAAACCCACAGGGGAAGGTGCAAGGAGCAATCCCATTCATCAACACTTTCATGACAACCATTAGATTCCTAGTTTACGAAGACAAAGCAAGTCAATCACATAACTGGAACATTATCATAAGCAATAATATTTGCTAAATCCCCTGAATTTAAATTGTTTTTGTTGGAATATAATAGATGATTGACCAAAAATGTATTTCAGTGATGAAAGAAAAAATTCTCACACGAAAGTCCCTGATGGCCCGATTGAAAACGCAGGTCCAAATGGGTATAGTTTTGGACATGCTGTCAGGGAAGCGCTTTCCTTTTCGAGTGGAATCAACGATGATGCAGCCTCCCTTCTGTCCTACCTACCCAGATGAAAAATGATGAGCAGTAAGGCAGAAAGGTTACGTCTTTGACAATTGGGAATGAGAAAGAAGAGTACCAGCGAGTTGGGTGACGTGAAGGTTGAGGCGAGCGGTGCTGAAGGAGCAGTTGTTGGTGTGGCCGTCGGTGGATTTGAAATAGCAGGTGGAGTGGAAGGCGCGAGAATACCAGAGGCCGCAGCGGAGGTTGGCGAGGAGAGGGAGCTGAGGCCATAACAGAGAGATTTCAGAGACAAAAATGGAGTCTTGGTAGATGGATCTGAGAGCGTTGTATAAACTGTTGTCTCTTCTCTTTATGCTTCTCGCCGCCTTGTAAATGCTAAGCTTTGCACCTTCTTCCTCTGCTTCCATACCTCTTTTTCTCTTTGTCTTTCTCTTTCTCTGTCCTATGTAATCTACTTTGATCTGTTCCCACAATCAAATGTTGTCCTGCTTCTGTTAGAATAAATAAAACATGTGTTCTTTAATTTCGTTAGATTCAGGTATTTATGAAATTCAAGTATTAAATTTATGATCATGAATATAATTTTTTCAACAGATGTTCTACAATGAAAATATTTTATAAGATTCAAATTTCAAATTTATAATTTAGGTATGATTCACCAATGGAGATACGCTAATATGATGGGATGATCATATTTCGATATACTTTTTAAAATAAAATAATATATTTAAAACTCAAGTTTAAAGTTTTCACAGTATAATTTTTTTAAGACGTTATTTTTCTAAATTACATATAGTTATTATTATTATTATTATTTTATCTTATAAATTGAAATTTATCAAATACTAATTAAATGTTAATTTTTAAATGAAATTTAGACTAAATTATTAGAATATTTCACATTCTTAATATAAATTTTTCTATTTAGATTAATTTTATAAATTTTGGGGTGCCTACCTACTTTTAAGATGAAAGCCAACTAGTTTTTGATGAATTCTTTCTTCACCTCCATATCCTCTTCCTGCACCTCCTTACTCCATATAAAATTATTGTTATGTCCTTAAGTTAAAAATACAAATATAAAGGCAAGAAAACGTTCCACCCGATTCACCTTTCATCTTCTTCGTCGAGTACATGTTCATCCGTGAGAATCTTCACCGTGTTCATCCGTGAAGAAAGTTAAAAGTGAATAATTATTGATGTTTTTGAGGAACATGTAAGAATCTATATGTAAGTTCGATGTTTAAAATTCATTTATATATTTTATCGTGTAGCTTCAAATTGTTTTAATTTGATCCATTTTGTCATTTATATCATCCATCTACTCTCATAAATAAAGATGTAAACGTTATCTATCGCTCACACAACAATGATAAAAAAAATCACATCAAAATGTGAAAGAAAGTAAAAGAAGGTAAAAGTTGAGTATTAGAGAGGATAGAAATCAGAGTATTAGCGGTACTCCTTTTTTGGTGAAATCTTGATACTTCCACTAAAACGGGTTACCAATTAAAATGTGAAAACTTGAAGTGGTTAAAATAGGTAGTAATTGTTCCACAACATGGTGTCTATCTGATCACACCTTTGAGAAACATGAAGAAAGCAACTTAATTCAATTTTTTATTTGAAAGTTGGAATCTTGGCAGCATTTTTGAGTACTCCATTGGTTGCTGAAGAAGCTGGAGTTAAAGCTTTTCGTATCTTAAAGACATTCCAAGCAGAGTTTGCAGCATGTCCAGCAGTTGCAAATACATGTTCAGTAGCTTCCCCTGCACTTTCCCCAAACCTGAAAATTTTCAAACATCAATAAGTAACTAACAATAGTTTTATAAATTGGAGGGAGTAATACACAGTGCAAATTAGTAACTAACAACTAAGAATTCCATTAAAAAAATCATTCTTCCTAAGCCTTGTTTTGGCCAAATGGGAATGAAATCCAACTATAAATATCTGCTAAACTGTTCATTGTGCTGTGGAATGTCCTTTACCTCTTAGAAACCGCTCTGGATGCAGCTTTGGAAGTGGCAGAAAGAGTTTGTTTTTCAGCAGCTTCAGCTGCATCTAGAACCTTGTCTGCAGCATTAGGAGAGTTATAAATCAAAAAAGTCAGGTTGGTGGTTCTTATTTGAAAGAAAAGTACTGTTATGAAGTGTTTCACATGGTTTTTTTACTCACTCACTGCATCAAGGGAAGCCAACAGAACCTCCCCAGGAAGCATCTTTAGGAATGCCTTTCCTGGTTCAGATTTAAGCACAGGGGCCATCACGGATCCACTGACTATACCAACACCATTAAGCAAAGATTTGCTTAACTTTTCTGTCATCTTGGACAGCTTTCTCACACTATAATGCAAATACAAAACACAATTAATGAAACTCATTCACACCTACACTAAACATAGTTATGTGTCCAATGCCATTCCTTCAATACCGTTTGAGGTTTTTATTAATCTTGTTCTTCTTTGAGGCACTGTCAGTCTTGTTCTTCATGCTTTCCCTGACCACAACACCATTTTTCTCATCTGCAGAACTATTTAGGATCGTTTCTCCTCCTTTCTGGACCTGGTGATTTTCCACCCAGCAAGTTATATATATTTAGTGGTATAAACAGCATTTTGATTGTCTTCCCCTTTTTTCTTTTTCTTCAGACAAACCATTCACTTGATGTTTATAATTTTGTCTTTATAATTAATTTCAGTTCCTATAAGAGAAAATGATAAGTCTTAGTCTCAAATCACAAGTAAATGGTAATTTTTATTCCTTCTGTTCACAACACTCTTTAATGGTGTTACTGATAAAAAGACTGATAATATATAACTGCTACAAAGTTTTCTAATAAGAGGTGTAAAACTTCCAAAGAAAGTGCAACATGGAAAACTTTCTGCAGTGGCTTTACACCGCCAGAAAATTTTGTAACCTTTCACTGTATTAACAGGAAAGTTCAAAACTTGATTTTCTGGGCTTAAAACTTAAAATGAAGACAAAGTACATGAACAAAGAGAATAGTTTAACGTTTTATTCTGTTCAACATTATCAGTCTTTCAGTCACAGTCTCACATTTTTCTAGCCTCAAGAAATTACAAGGGTCAAGCATAATAAAATGAAAAGTGAAAAGCAAAGGAAAAGCACTGAATAACTCTCAAGTAAGTAAAAAAGAGAACAGAACCTTATTGGTGTAAGCATTGCTGCAGATGAAGATGCCCTTCACAATCTGACCAGTCCCTCCTGCAATTACCTTGGCCAGAAAATGATTGTAATTATCAACCTTTGGAGCAAACTCCCTCCAATCTAGATTGTTCTTCTTGTTCACATTCAAGCCAGAAAAGCAAGAGTGGTCCTTCAGAAACGAGTCCAGCAAACTCAAACTTCCCAAAGCAGCTTCTGAAAAGGTCACACCATAGCTAAGAGGCTCACCATCTTTTACCAGCAAGGAAAACAAGTAATGGAGAGCATCCAGCTTAACTACTGGCTCATCTTTTGTCAAAGGCCACTGAAGATCATGTCCCACTTTTATGATTGTAGCCAGAGACACATTCTCTTCGAAGGTTTTGACGATCATGAAGTGCCCTTTAGCCAGTTCAAGAGCTTCTCCTTCATCCATCAGATGAACTCTACACTCTGATACTTGTATGAGAACTTGTTGTTTGAGTCCTGAGTATTCTTCCATGGCTGGTGGTATAGCTGTGGAGCCACGGAAGCAACACCCCATCACTGCTTTCTCTGTCTTTGCAGCCATGTTAATCGAGAAAAAGGCAATGGTGCTGTGGATTCCTTTGCTTCTTGCTTTATTCTGTTCTTGATGACTTTTTCAGCAATTCCCTTAATTATCAAATTAACTTAGTTTTATCAATTGATAATGTCTTTATTTTAGACAAATATTTGTGACAGTTTATAATCATTAAAAGTACTCTTGCAAGTTACTTGCGTAAAAAAAGGATAAGGACTGACCCATGCATGCATAATTTAAAACTGGTTTAGATATTCACAAGATTTACACACACATTGCTTATGTTGTATTTTAATTATAGTTTTATTTTGATAATACCTTATTTTGTATATTATTGAAATAAACTTTCAATTTTAACTGAAGAGCAACACCATCACTCTCCCCAAAATTGTATGTAAATTTTGTAATTTTATAATTTTGAAAAGTGGGACCATGTATTGGTCAAAAAGTCCTAATATCTGGTGTTAAGGTGAAATACCTTTCGGTGGAATATATTCTATGAAAAAAAAACAGAAAGCATTTTATAAAAGATTGAGGGGCACTGATATGTTGCTAAATTTTTTTTTTCTGTGTATCTAAACAGTAACAATAAAATGTCTATGACTTTAAGTTCACACGAGTAGTTTTTCAAAAAGATTTTAAAACGTATCAAGCGATAGATTATTCAAGAAGCCCTCTATATCTATTTAAATTTTATTTTATTTTACATCACGAAATCACCCATGAAGGTGAAATGCAATACATTTTATTGTATGATTGCACAGAATCTATCACTACACACTTCACAGAGACACACATCAAAATATACATAAATAAACACGTTGATGGAGACCTTATTGAAAAATGTGCAATAGCATTACAGCTTGCCCCCCAGTGTCGAATCCAAGACTTTTATATAGCATGTTCATTCTTTGTTTCTGATGAGAATTATTTTTAAAATTTTACCCCCGCAATTTTTTCCTGGCTTCTTTTCTTTTGCAAGTTACTAATTCATAACAGCAGTCAATCTTCCATATCGGAGAGATAAATTCAACAAATTGAAGTTTGTAGATTCAAATTATAAAATCATACAATAAAATATAATATTTTACTAGTAATTTTTCTATACAGATAATTACTATTGATTTTTTTTTTAAATTTAAGAGTAGGTCTGTTTTTTCAGGAAGATTAAACAGTTTCTAGCTTTTTTTTCTCTTACATTTCAACTTAGCAAAAATGTTTTGAGATTCTTTTAATTTGGTTTATTTTTTATTCTTCCAAATTAAAAATTACTTTTTTAGTTTTCAAATATGAGAAAATATTATTATTAGGCGTTACACTCGTTACTAGATAATTGATGTATTCAGTAATGCATATAATTAAAGTAATTATATGAAGAATTACTTTTAAAAATTTAACTACTTCATCTGTTTAGTCTCTTATCTTAAAATATTGTTCAATAATGTAAGTTTTGAAATATTTCTAAAATTGCCTAAAAATATAGTATTAGTCACCTTCATAAACTTTTAACAATCACATCTCAATGAACTAAATTAAATTATTTCTATATTACAAGACTGAAAAATTCAAATTTATATATGTAAAAAGAGATTTAAACCTTCTAATTTAATTTTCTCTTACTCTTATTTTGTTGAGTTATTTATTAATTTTGAAACACTTCATGTGATCATTCCACAGTAAAAATAAAAGTTAAATTAATGAATGAATAAAAAGAATTACACACTTACAGTGGTATTAAAATTAAGCTGATTTTCTTAAACTAGATGTTTTTCTTATCCATTGTCTGGATGTCGATGTAAATACCTATATAAATTCTGCAATTCTTGATCACTGTATTACATAAATCAATCACTGAACAGTTACAATTACAAAATCAACCCTAAGGGGAAAAGGCCTGGGCAATAAAAAATCATATGGATTGAATGGGCAATGAAAAAATGGAACTGGAATTCCTACCATACTAAAACAATCAATCATGAATGCACCAAACAATAATTTAGACCAATGTGATCTACCAACAGCCATGCTTCCAGGAGAGGCAGGGAGAGAGAGAGAAGAGAAGCTTGTTCCTAGTTATCAAATTTCTTGGGTTGATGCCACTGTGCCAAACTTCTAGACAATGAACTGAGGAATGACCCTCTAGTAGGCATCCCTTTCTTTCCGTATAAATGTTTTCCTCCCAAATCTGTAAAAACCGGACTCATATCCTTGCTTCTTGGAGTTCTTTCAATCTGCAGAACATACCAAAAAAAGAATATATTCTGGTTAAGAAAACAGCTGTCATCTTGTCTTATAAAATCAAGATATCCCTGCACCTAGTCTAATAAGGAAATCAGAGATCACATAAAGCATCAACCAACTTACCTTGCTAATTTTCCCATCTTTCAAATAGTACCGAATACCAGACCAGTTGATAGATTGAGAAAAGTGAGAGCGGAAGGCAGATACGGGATATAGAAAGTTATCCACCAGCATTGCGATGAACACCTGTTCAAAAAAAGTCACTTTCTAACTTTACCAGCTCGTGGCAGGCTTGTTTGATACTTCACACCCTTTTGTATCATAATACTACATTCATAATCATCCCCAAATATAATTTTTTCCAATATATACTCACAAGTCCATGCATTACTTTCTCTATTTTATACTATAGTTCAACGTGTTTTATGTCAGTGGCTGACCCACGTCAATTCTCTGTGCTTGTAATGTTTGATTTGACTCAAAATTATGTTTGTTCTATCAAATTTTAGAATATGAGGAGTCATAAAATACTACATCGCTCTCCTCCCCTTGAATTATCGTCATTAGCTATAAAATTGGAATACAAGGCTGATAGATAAAGATTTACTTAGAAGAACTCAACTTTACAGTAAAAATGTACAACACATCTATGATAAACAATGCCTGTCAAATCTGTCCACATAAAAAAGAGGCAAGACGAAAAATACTTACAAGACACCAATTATAGGTTGCGAGGGAGAGTTGTGGTGCCTCTGGGGACAACATGTTGCACAGCTGGACTTCTATCCGTGTCAAGTTCCACATTGAAAGAAGTTCAATAAGAGTACATATGGCTAGGATGGTCACCAGTAACAAACCTGGGAAAAAGGTACTTATAAAAATGCAAGAACTGAAAATGTAAAGTTTCATGTGAAAGTTCATCTCACAATAATGCAATACACCCACTTTTGTTTTCCTATAGCCTTGCCTATTCACGGCAAATACAGAAATGTCACCAGTGGAAATGCAACATATAACAATGGGAATAGAATGTTATAGCTGGATTGAATTTAGTATGTCATCCCATTGCGTTAAAAACGATAATGCAATAAAATTCTAATAAAGTTCTTATACAATAACAAGTATTTACAAAATCCATATAACACAAAAAAATCCCACACAAATGATCATGAATAGAGAGCTTCGAAAAATGCAGATAAATTGAACAATAATCCTGATTCAGCATCACAATCCTGCCAATTTTTATCCATGAATCCACACACTAACAACATACCTAGAAAGGAAAAGTAGTGTGCTCACCACCAGAATTGTAGGTAATTTCTTCAGGAAAGAACTCTTTATTGTAAAATCTTAAAGCTGCGGCAACATGAATCATCGCCATAAAATATGGTGCTACAAATCCCCATGATAAATAACAGTGAGTAGTAAACAATGCACGATTCATTATCCAGTTAACATTTGTTGTATAGGACTCCAAAACGAACGTTTGCTTCCTCAAGTAATTCCAATATCTACACAAGTTAAAAAGAAAGTAAAACATCAAAACATGCAAAAGAAACTTAATTTAAGATGAGAAATAATCACAAACCTTCCAAAATTAAGATCACTTGCAAGGGGATGAGGAAAGACAGCAACAGGAGGAGAAGTAATGAGCCTTTTGTGAGCACCTGTACGATACATTGTAATAATTGTTAGAATATTAAGATTCTTATTCTTTTAGAAGACTCCTTGTTTAGTAGACTTATTAAGTAGGATAGCAACAAAATTCACAGCGGTAATATTTTGGCCTATATTATGTTTAGTATACATAGGAGTATTAGTGGTTAGTAAAAAACATTAACACCTATAACTGAATTACACACACATACATGTTCTCTTTTCTCATTATTTTCCAATTTATCTGTATAAATTCAATAGCAATGAGCTAACTCAATAAATAGGAATGAAACGATAGGGGAAAAACATTAAATATATACCAGAAAAGGTTAGTCTATCGTAATTGAATGAGTAGGACCCTACTGCATTGCCCAAAAAAATGATGTCATATATGTATATGTGTGTGTGAGGAGCAGTCTCTAGCACAATGAGTTTAATGAAAAGAACATTACCCAAAAGAAAACTACTATCATTCAATGTCATTTTTCTGCAAGTTGTGTATAAACAAGTACAAGAAAATGCTCATAGGATTGCCAAATCTCACTACAAGGAATTAGCTTCTTTGTGGATCAATCTTCAAGTAATCATTATTTTCAATGACTGATACAGAAAAAGTAGCTGTACACAATGACAAAGTGTACATAAATAAAACGATAAGAGAACCGAAGATTAACCTGATATGGCTGCAAGAGTCATATCATCAGAATATCCACCATCTTTGAGTCCTGAGACTACACCATAACGATCTTGCCTAAAGTCATCAGCATGCATCTGGGAAAAAAAATAGAACATAAGTTTCTTCAAAGCATCAACTGAGTGAAAAAAAGAATGGTAAAAGCTACTTGCCATCATGCACCCTCCCCACAAAAAGAATGTTTTTCCACCAGTGGCAAAGCCCATTGAACAAGGCTGTGAAATAAAATAAAAGAACATTATGAGCAAAAGAGTGGAATTATAATAACTAAATCTTGTCAAATATTAGGATTTATGAAAAATCCAAATTAAAAGTTATCTAATAAATCCTGAAACTTGAGTAAAATTCAATTAGCTAAGTTTCATTTGTACGTCTTGTGCATTTTATAACAAATGGAAAATAGCAGAAAACACAATCTTATTCACAGATATGTGCTGCAGAGATTGGAGATATAAATCCAGAGGAAGTTGTGTACCATATGGTATTCATAGATGCAGTAACTTCCCAGGCTTCCAGATGGCAGATCAAGAGGGTATCCCGTTTGAATAAATATCTGCAAAGCATCAAAGCAGTTAAGACCATAATAAATTAATTCAGGAAAGTGAAGCCAGAATAATTATAATTAATCCCTTAGAAAAGAACAGCAGTAAACTAATTTAAGACCTCAGGGTTCTTCTCCATCTCACGAGTGAGTGCTCCTATTGATCCAGGATGTAATCTAACATCATCATCCAAAAACAATACATACTTGCTATCTTTATGCATTGTCTCCACTCCAACCTGCCCAGGTGTTATTACCACACAATACTCGTGTAATTGGTAAAATACATCTAGCAAGGACAATCTAGGAAATCAACAAGGATGCAAATGAACCAAATTTCAATGTGGGATGTCTGTAAATTAACACGGGTCTTTCACATATGTATTTTCCTAGTTAATGTTACATACAGAAAAAATGCTTTCTAACATCTAAGATCATCATTTTCAACATAGATTTAGATTGACGTCCAAAAAATACAAGGAATATAAGATTAAGTTCTGAATATAGCATGGCCCCAAGGCAACACTATGTATTTGAAAAAACTATCAAAACATATGTCAACAAAACTCCATACCAATTGATTGTGAATTTTTTGACTACAAGTTGTTGACAAACCAGCTACAACAACCTTAGCATCAACATGATCCTGCATACATCAAATAGGCATCAAATTTAACGTTAATGAGACACAGACAACAGTAATGAACAACTAGCTCCAACAGGGCAAAGCAACTAATTGAAAGGACCAGGGAAAGTACGGCCGCAAAACTTAATCACAAATAATGACAGGCATGAAAGTGGAAATGAAACGAAAAACATGAGTGATAAAAACTTGTGAGCTTATTTATACCTCAAATTCTGCTATTAGTCGTGATACAGCATGGTAAGCAGGATCCTCTGTACTTTCTACCACAAAAAGAAATTCTATAGGACCACCATATAGAGATGTTATCTGTGTTTAAAAAGAACAGAATCATATATTAAAAAGAAGTGGACAGCATTTGTTCACAAACAAACTTCAAGCATTACTGAAAAGATATTCAAAATTACTACCAATTATTATTTATTATGCAACAAAAATGAATAACTAATAGTATGCCAACAATGACAATAGATCATACCATTTAAATTACAAATTTAGGAAAATGCAAGAGAAAGTGTGTGAAATACATAAATCATACAAGATCGAATTATATTTCAACTTTCCTATTTATAGTGTATTACTATTACTTGTGAAAGAACCAAAAAGGCACTGCACAGAAACCAGAAACTAGGAAACCTGAAATAAATTCCAGGGGCATGTGTTATATAAGTTATCACCTGACTCCTCCAGTTATGGAGATTATGTTCTCCAAACCCTTTTAGCGGCATAATCACGGTTACTCTTGGAAGATTTAGCTGATAGGAGTGCTCAAGTTCGTTAATGTCATGAGAAAGGAAAGAAAAGCTATTGCCATTCTTCATACAATCCTTCATTTGTTTGATCTCTCTGTTCCTGTGAGGGGGGGGAAAAAGCTGTAAATTTCTCATTGAAATGCCAGTAAAAGTGTTTCCTACTTGCTCTATATCAATGATTACCTCACATAAGCAGCACAGGCCCACCCAAGAGCAAGCGTTAAGCAAATTATACACCCCTGCAGAGCAAACATAAAATTAAAAAGGAGGAGAAAACAAAGCGAGATTTTATTTTAAGGAAACATATAAATAATTATCATGCAATATTGAAATGCAAGAGTTATGTTGCCATACTTAACACTGTCACGAACACACATAGCCCATATTCTGACACTTAAGATTCCACTACCTCATTTATTATATCCATTTCATTCAACAAACATGCAATTTCACAGCCTGAGCTTGAAATGCAGTTCAAGGGAAAATCCCTTTCAACAATGTATAACTTTCTATCTCAATTACTTTAAAGTCCACACAAGACATTCCAATTAAAGGGATTCTGGATGTTAAATCTATAAAAATCACACACGCTGATACCTCAACTGTCAAAATTTCGGGCGAGAAAAAAATCTGTGAAAAAGATTCCACAGATAAAAAGAACAAATACCGGAAGTATAGCTGAATTCCATCCACATCCTACCAGGCTAAACTAGGTCACTTTCTAAAGCGAAAACCAAACCATTCAATCCTCTTCCTGGAGGCGACAATTGGTTTCAACAACAACCCAGAGCAGAAAGAAACTTCTATTTAATTCAAGAACTAGCCAATTGCCCCCAATTCGTTAAATCAAAGCATCATTACCCACACAAGAGCTTTATCTCATGTTTCGCCAAGTACCATTGGGAAGCACATCATCCAGACATACCCACTTTCCCCTCCCAAAACCCTTTGTACCCACAAACAGATAAACCATAAAAAAAGCGTAATTCTCTCCGGTGGCCAAAAACAATCATAACCAAGCTGAAAAGCCCTGGCATAGAGACACTGAATAAAGAGCAACAAGTTCATATTGGTGCCACACAAAAACCTGCAAGCCAAGAAATGCCCGGAAGGAAACAATATCTAACCACAAAGAAAAGACTAATGCTGAATTAGTTGAACAATAATTTGGACGAAATTAGTTACCCCCAAAATCAAGAGTTTTAGACAGAGATGGATCAAAAAGTGAGAGAAGTGAAAAACCTGGATCTGAAAGAAAACGGCGATGGGACTACAAAAGACCCTGCTCAGAGAAAACAGTAACAAATCGAAGGAAGACATTGTTGTGTTCTCTTTTCTCTCTTCTCTTTCTCTCTCTGAACACTTTCTGTTCTGTCTGTCTCTGAACGGAAACGTTCACAGTGTCTCTCTCTACCTCAAACGGACATGAACGACACTGAGAGAGAAACAGAAGCTGCGAACAGAGTTAAGGTATCTCTCCCAAAGAAACCTCCAATTCAATTTAAACACTTATTGCGTAATTAAGTATTTTTAAAATTTAAAATTTCATCATCACCTTCAAATACTATCTTCGATCAATAAAACCTGGTATTTTTAGCATTATTCATGCTATATTTTCTTCTTTATCTGCCTACAAACTTTGTTATATAAAGTACTAATTAATTTCAAATATTAGTGAAAATTAATTGTTTTCATTATCTTTCTTTTTGTTTTTATTATCTTATAAATATCATATTTATTTATCTATTTAATAGTTATGTATAGAAGAAACAAGAAAAGAATTATATATGTATAAAAATCTATTTTTTTAGGATTTAATAAAGAATGGTAGAATGTAGAATTAAAGAATAAATATTACAATTTAATTTAGTTTAAGAAATCGCGTTCTACTTTTCTTAAAAAAATATTCTCTTTCCATCTAATTCTGTTGCTTTGTATTCCGCTTTTCGACCTTTTTAATTCTTTGAATATTTTAGCTTTCTCAATTTCACCCTAAAATACAAAACTTTCTCAACTATTCTTCTAAAGATTACAACAATTTAAATAGGAGGGATTGAATTTTAAAAAATGCACTATGTGCAGGGAAATTAAAAAACAGAAAAATGATATCTAGCTAATAAAAAAATTTAATAAAAAGTGTTAAATTATAAAAAAACAACTTTTCAAAACAAAATACCAAATAGAAAACTTGAAATGTTACGGGTCAGTTCAATTTGAGTCTGGAGATGAAAAAAAAAAAAAACCCACCAATTGAAATTAGTTTGTTTGATTTGATTTTGATTTTTAGAACAATCAACAATCTCTAAATGAAAAACAAGTTGATTAGGTCCAACCATCAAGTTAGAAATCTATATATACTTTTAAAATTTTAATTTAAAGTCATATCTAAAAAAGGGATATAATTTTGCCGCAAAATTCGATGGCAATTTAATTAGAATGTATTTGCTGAGGGAAAAAACTTCACATCCTAAAAATATATAAGCACCAATTAAAGTTTTAAGATGAATCCAATTACTAAATAGCCTAAAAATAAATTTAAACCCGTAGTTATCTTCACCAAACCTGTCTGATTGGAAACCTAATTGAAGCATTTAATAGGAATATTCTTTGATTAAAAAACACCATTTTGTTTTATACACGTTTGTGCTGTTCTGCATAAAGAAAAGGAAATGTTTTTTTTTTTTTGTTTAATTTGAAATTTTGTTGGTTTTGGAGTGTGATGTGAGGGGAAAGAGGAACAAACCGTTGGATTGGTGGTTATTGATAGGTTGAGAGAAGAATGGCAGCTTGCAATGTTTGATGTGTTTATCATTCATAAGCCAAAAAAGAAAGAGAGAATGAAGGAAGGTGCCTTTCTTAGGATCCGAATCTTTTTCCATATGTCGCTTTTAGTACACACAACACAACCTTTTTTTCCTTGTCACTTAATCACTTCGTATCATCACTTTTTGCTCATTATTACCCTTGCATGCAACTTTGAATCAATAATAAAGAGATGAATATTTTACAAGGTAAATAACGTGTAAAGTTTCTTGCTATTTCTGCTAAGCATTAACATGTACTGTGTTCAGATGTTGATGTTCTATATAAGAAGTTTTAAAAAAAATGGTCGCAGTTTCCTTCAATAAGACAATTTGATAATGGCGTGAAGGAGTTTAATATCAAATTGACAAGAAAACAATAGAAGAAATATCGTGATTCGGTTCTAAGAGTGCCCCATGTGAGAAATCCGTGAAACATGCATGCTTCTGTTCAAGATTCAACAGAGAAACAAAGTTTAAGGTTGCATTGTAATAATTAAAACAAATTAACATGGATCTTAGTTAGAATGGAAATGTGGCTTGTGTATATAGTGTTATATGATTTGTATAAGTAAGAAGTTTGTATAAAATTGAAGGGAAGAAGAAGTGAAGAAGGAAAATGAAGAAAGAGATGGGGTTTGGTATGCATGTGTAAGTGCCCCACCTTATTCACATGGCACTGCCAGCTATTGCTTTCGATGTTCTGATGGAATACTACTCATCAAGTGGCCCATTGCAGTTTTGTTGACAACATTATCTATGGCGTGATGTGCAATATATGAATAGTAAAAATGAAATTCCAACGTACCTAATTACATGTAAATGGGTACTCTGAAATTAGTTATGCTCAAATTTCACTATCTTAATATCTTAATATAGTATAAGAATCATTTTTCGCATATTTGATATCTCACATTGGAGATATAATATATTGGTTTGAGGTTCTCTTAACACTCTTTTAATACTCTTCTAATATATGCATTCTTACACTTTTAATATTAAATGACGTGTTTAATAAAGTATAACTGAATATTAAAAGTTATATTTAAATGTCAATTTTATCTTTAAAATTTAAATTAATTTTAACGTGCAAATATGGTATTATCTTGTCTCAAATTATTTTTTTTTTCTCAATCTCATTCTCAGTATATTTAATTCGAACATGAATTTGAATAATTTTTAAAGAAATTATCTAACACTGTATCAAGAAATAAATTATTTATCTGTTCGGCCTTGTAAGATAACTGTGGAAAATATTAATTAAAAATAATTTATGTCAATAGAAAAAATATCTTAGTACACTTTAATTAAAATAAATTTAATTATTATTAACTGAAAAAATCAATTGATATTTTTAATTATTAAATATTGCTTAATTTTGTAATGTTACTCAATATTAAAATATTATTTACATGTTATTTGAATACTTTATTCAAATAAAAAATTTAAAGTAAATATATTTAAATTATTTTATATAAAGAATTTGAAAAAAAAAATAATGTAAAGCAAATTTTGAATTCTAATTGATAGAGGGGGGTGTTCACATTAAACATGCAATTTGCCAAAATAATATCCCGTACAGCAAGTCCAATTGTAAAAATGTCATTAGTGCAAGTCTAAAATTTTCTTTTTGGTAATATACAGCTTGAATTTCAGTTTGGGGTAACTCAAAAATCATGCGACCCCATGTATTTAGTAGGAATAATGTCTCTTTGCTACTTTCTGTTGGGATTGTGACAAGAACATTCACTTCAACTTTCAAAAGTAATATGTATCAAGGAATTACAAACTGATATTCATTGAACACTTAAAACTGCAATGCTTATGTATGATACTAAAAACAACAAAAACATAAGGACCAAATGAATTCTAGGAAAGAAACAAAAACATCCCCTTATCTTAAGGGTCGTCTAGGACAGTGATTTTTCACTGTGTTGTTGCTATATCCATATATTTTTTTAATGATGAGGCTCTTGCACAGGGAGCTTTGTTCTCTTGTCCCTACTCTATCCTCTTATCCCCATAGCTTTCTATGAGAAGATATTTTTGTGGGCATGTGTGAGAGAAATTTCCTTATGGTTTTGATCAACTCTCACCACATCTAGAAAACGTGTACAATATGTTTTTCTCAATTGAAGTTAAAAAAAAATTATTGTATGGTAATCTATAATTAGATGACAGTATTCCTCTATCCCTCTGTCTTCCTTGAATTCTTGTTATTTGCTATTAATTGAGATGTGCACAATGTGTTGATATATTTGATATATTCATAAAACAAGCAACCCTTGTTAATATCAAACTTAATCCTGGCTAATCAGAGGACCAGATCATAATAAGATGAAGTCGTATAGTCCCTGTATACAAAGAAAAAAGCAATCCTTAAAGATCATCTAAAATATTCTAATAGAAGCTAGAGACATTTTCACATGTTTCAACCCTCAATTTAAAAATCCTTCTTTTAATGGAAAAGAAATTAGTCCTAAACATAAAAAGATCAGGTAAAGAACAATCTAAAAATTTTGCACAACCACCAAACAACTAGAGGGACACAACAAACCAAACATGGGTGTCAAACAAGAAGAGGGATGAGGACATTAAGCGTGCAGCTCATAGCAAACCAAGTGCAACCTCCAAATAACAAGGGCGTATGAAGTCAAGTGTAGCCACCAAACAATCAAACGAGCACACAGCAATCACAAACTTAGGACAGCAACTTCCTCCTGCACCTCAATAAAAGCTCAAGCAACACTCCCCTTTCAAACATTCATTTTTGGAAAGATCGTTTGAAATGTAGTTTTACTTTTCAGATTACCTTTCTGTGATGAAAGGGTGCTGACTAAGACAGCAAACAAACAACAGGTAAAACTTTCAAAAGAGAGATCCAAAATCCAAAGACCAAATAAGATATAAAAAATTGCAGAGACAAAGAAAGTCAAAGTAAAAAGCTAGGGTCACAGCAAAAGAAGTAAAGAGTAGGGACACTGACAAAACTACATGGGACATAGCTCGGGTAAAAATAAAGACAAAAAAACATATTATTGAAGGAAACACACTCAAGTCAACATGAGGTCCAAAGCTAACACATATTTGAACAAAGGCAAGGGAGTACAACAATGGAGACAAAAAGGGAGATCTAAACTTTCTGGAATCAAGATACATAGCAATTGATAACTATTGGGAATCAAGCAAATAAGTTATAGAAAGCAAAATAATTTCGGGAGAAAGTTGTAGAAAACAAATTAATTTGATTTTTTAAGAAAGAATGAACTTGTTAACAGTTGGACAAAGAGGATGAGACTGCAGACTGCTCTAGATACCATGTGAGGAAAGAAAGGACACGAGAGAAAATACATCACTGAATTAATATTAATAGAAATGTATCATAATGTCCGAATACCTTTTATATATTCATAAAATTTATAATACTAACTCTAATGCATACTAATGTAACTACTTATGAGGAGGAAATTATAATAATATAAAGACAAATGATAGCTATTCCTAAAAGATGAAGAGGAATAGAGATATTAAACTAAAAGATAATCTAAAATGTGATAGGATATGATAAGATACTTTTGTATATTCTAACATTTATTAGTGTAAACTAAGGCATGTCGTGTCCTGCTCAAGACATGCAGAAGATGTTTGCAAGATAAGGGTCGTGAATGAAAATTGGTAATGCACCAGTTATATTCTGATATTAGTCCTATATGTTATATAATGTCTTTCCAAAATAGAAGCAAATATTATCCATAAATGATAAATTTCTTAAATCTAACCCTGAACAGGAGGATTGTGGTAGACTAGGAGTGTTTCTGGTAATACAAATCTTGCAAGTGAAGTGAGTGAAGTATGAAATGAATAAATTAATTATTGATTGACAAAATACAAATATCTTAAATGAAGTGAAGCTCCATCTTCAGATTATACTTAATATTAAGAATCACTGATTAATTTATCAAATTTAATAATGAACAAGAGAATGTGTAGAATGCTTCCAATCATACAAGGGAGGATTAAAAATACCACGTGCATAAATAAAAAAAAAAGAAGGTATTTTCTTTAGAGAATTCAGGATAAACCATCTGGCGCAGAACCTTATAATGCAAGGCCTAGTGTGTATCAAAAAGCTCGATCTGCTGGAACTGCAACTGCCTCATGGCAACAGTTATCAATCACCATATTCAGAACCTAGCCATACATCAATGAGACTGTTCACAACCTGGAACTGAAAATAGAGAAAAGAAAAGGAAGATTGTATTTCTTGATTGATTTCAACAGAACAGAACAAAGGAGAGAGAAAACACCCTTTCAAAGGTTTCCACTTCACAACAATTCCTCCTTTCCCAAAGAGATAGTACTCAATTTACAAATGATAACAAATATGAATCAATTCCTTTCCCTCCAATCTTCATATTTATTTATGTCACTAACTCCCTTTACCTATCGAATATTCTATGTAAATTAACTACACCTTTCCCACAGTCCTAAAATATGCCAAAACAAGATCTTGATGCCACATGGCTCTAATGCTGGATGGACTGAGCTCAGAAACCACTAGAAGCAGTGAAGCATTGTAGGTGGGCCCAGTCTGTAACCAGAGCCCAAGGGTCTATTCAAGACAAAGAGTAGTAAGAGAATTTTATCAGACATTTTGTTGAGTAAAACCTGAGAAGTGGTGTTTGGTGCAGAAGGGGATTGCTGTTGAGGACGATCCTCTACTGATTTCATTACAGAAAAACTATTTCTTTCCTATTCTCTATCTCTGTTCTTGATAATTTAAGTTTGAAAAGATCTCAGGTGCCTGGCAGTGGGTGTTGTTGAGCCTGAAACTTGACTCTGTAAGAATGGGTTACATTTTGCAAACAATATGAAGATAGCATCCAATGCAGAAAGTAATAACACGTACAAGCCAAAAGTCCATCAGAAGTTCAACTAGAACCAGAAAGAAAAATTGAACAGGTAAAATCAATTAGACCCCGTTAGATGTTGTCACCTGTCATGGAGTCATAGGGATTCAGCTAATATAAAGACAATAAGCAGGCCATCAAATTCATGTTATATGGAGGCAATGAGCAAAATTCAGGAAAAGAAACAGGTTGTAATGAAAAAAATCTCATCTGAAACTTAAAACAATACAATTTAAGTTAAAAATAACACAAAACTATAAACTGATACAACTTCATGTGATAAGCAAAAGAAGCCTCAAATTTTAATTTAATTGATCAATTCTCTTTCATTTGAATAATGATGTAAAATATATTTAGCCTTCAAGTTATATTGCAGTCAAAAATTGTGAACCGACTCCACGGCTGGACAGACCAACTTTCTTACAAGATTGTAATATGAATATATAATCAAATTATGAAGAAGGAGAAACTACAATGTATTCAAAGAAATAAAAGCTGTGCTCCATGGGCAAACACTAGGTGATACAAAACTAATTAAATTGAGGCAATGCAGTCTCACTCAGACACATCAATCTGTTTATTGTCCTCTGGCAATGAATCCACTGACTTTTTCCCAATTAAGTGGTGAACAAGCACACCTGCTGCAACACTAACATTTAAGCTTTCCACGGCCAAAAATGATAGAAACTCTTTACCAGAGCTCTGAGCATTCAAACCATTACTTTCACCGTCCAATTGATTAGTATTTGGGTCAAGAGGAATGTTTCCAGGAATCCTAACTAATTGAGTGCATGATCTCTCCACCAGTGGTCTCAAACCAGTGCCCTCGCTGCCCAAAACAAGAATAGTTGGCGGACCAGGCACAACCTCGTCCAAAGAAATAGCTTTGGAGGACACAGAGCCCCCAAGAACTCGCCAACCGTTGTCAGCTGAAGATACCAAGAATTGCATCATATTCTTGCAATATCTAAGTTCCATTAACTCAAGAGAGCCTGCGCTTGCTTTGCTCACAACACCACTCAATGGGGCTGAATTCTTGGCACATAATACTACCCCAGAAGCTCCAAAAAAGTATGAAGACCTGATTATTGCCCCTAAATTCTGTGGATCAGTAACCTCATCCAAGGCTATCCAAAGGGCACCCTTCCCTTCATCTACAGAAACAGGATCCAGTTCCCTTATTTTCACCATCTCTAGTGGTGAAGCATCTAAAACCAAACCCTGATGAGGACGGTTATCGACCACCATATTCAGATCATGTTTTGATACTTCTTTTACACTCAAATCAAGCTTCTCAGCAATCTTTAGAACTCTCTCAAACCCTTTCTTGTCCTTCTTCTTCCTATTATTGCTACTCAAATCCAATCCTTCTTGAACATACAATGCATAGAATTCCCTTCGATCAGCTGACAATGCAGCCAAAACTGGACCAACCCCATAGATCCCTTCACCAACAATCTTAGGCACAGTTGATTCAGTGGCCTCTTTCCATGTCTTTCTACCCCAGTTCTCCTGCTTATTCCATCTTCGAAACTCGGGTCTCTCCATTCCAACTTTTGCCCCCACCGTCCCTTTGAACCTATTCTTTATGTTATCCCACCTTGGATCATCAATCTCCTCCCCCATTTCATCATCAACTTCTTCCTTGTCGTCATCATCATCATCATCATCATCATGCTTCACATACCTTTTACCATAATCACTCCTGTGCTCTCCAGCCTTCTCAACCAATCCACTCTTCAATTCCTTACTACCAGCAGCTGATGTACCACCTTTCCTAGAAAATGTTGCAGCTGCTGCTGATCTCGGCTTAATTTCTGGAACTGTTCTTTTATGACTTTTATCAAACCTTTCAATGGATTGTTCCCAAGAGGACCTACTATTCACCTTCTTTGCTGAACCATCCTGAATAGAGCCACTAATCCTAGTCCTCTTTGCTTTCTCCACCACCTTATCTTCTCCCTGAACCCCATTAGCCACTTCTAACCAAGGAAGTTGCTTTTCGCCACTTCTTGCCCTATAATATCTTCTAGCAATCTGTAGCATCAACCCGTATGGATTTGCTAACTTTCCCATTTCCGAGGTTCCAAAGTTATGTGAAGTTGGGATCTTTAAGATGGGGTTTTGATGATAAGCAAGAGGTAAAGATAGGGACATTAAGGCGTGGGGCGAAGTGAAGCATTTGGGTTGCGAAGAGATTTTAGCGGCGAAAGGAAATGCCTGGGCTTTGGAGATGTTAGTGTACATTGAGGTAGCACTATAATAACTATGAAGTCTTCAAAGTGAAAACACAGAGAAGAATCTCAATTATAGATAGAAAGGATTGAAGAAGGAACAACCATGTGAAAACTGTATTGAAGAAAATTTTCAGTGAAGTTTTCAAAATGAAAACGCCTTATCTTTGTTTCCTTACATGATGTGCATTGTCAAATTAGGGCAGACAGAGACTCCAAGCGCTAATCGATTTCTCATGGGCAATTAAACGACATCGTTTTGTTCTTGTTGTACGAATTATTTTGGTACCTAATGCATGCAATGGTGTCTTCAAATACTAGGAAGTTGGATTTTTTAATTATATATATATTGTTGTGTAATTTTTACTAATGCTTAAAAAATAACCATAGTGATTACATGACAATAATAAATAATTTATGGTGTGCTATGTTATTAAAATGTATGAGTGATTTACAAGATACAAATAAGTTTATAAAAAAAACAAGTGATGATTATAAAAATAAATAAGACATAAATATACACACTAAAATAATATATCATCTTTATATATTTATAAACAAATGTTTGATTTTAAGGTTAATTGTGGAAGTTTCATACATGATGGTAGGTAAAAAAAATATTGGTTTTTAATCATAATAACGTGTTATATAGTATTATTTTTTATTCATATGTTAATTATGATAAATTTAAAATTATACTATCTAACTGGTATTATGTGTTACAAGAACATCGAATTATTCTTGTAATTGATAAAATTAGTTCATTTAATAATTTATTGTATATGACTAAAAAAATTAACGACTTATTGTATAACTGTTGGAATAGAAACAAGATAATCGGCTATTTAAAATTTAAATGGATTATTTTTATATTTAAATTTTGGTTTTTTTGTTAAATATCAACAAATCATATAATTAATATTTATTTATATTTTTTACAAATTATATCATATGTTAAATTGAAATGATTTAATGAATAGCTTTTGGGCCTGTCTCAGTAAGCTGTTTCTTTTTTTTTTTTTCTTTACTTAAATTAAACACTTTTTTTTTCAAGCTTTGGTTTTTTTTTTTCTAAATTTTTTTCATTTCAATTATCATCTTTATCAATTTTGTAATAGTTAACAAGTCAATAGTTAATTATATCTGAACACACTTTAATTTCGATAGTTAAAAAAAGTTATTTTCTTAACTAATTTAATTCATCTTTTTGTTTTATATTAGTGAATGTTTAAGTAAGAAAAATTATCATTAATGAACTGAGATAAAATTGAGATTTGGATAAACTTGCAATTTGATTTCCAGTTTATGCGTGTGAGAGATTAGATAGTTGGCAATCGCTTTCTGTATCACTAGAGAATATCAGTAAGTCGTGATAACTTTAAATGAATATTTAGTATGAAACTTTGTTGAATAATGTGATATAATTTGAGTTGTGGATGGGATGATATTAAAACTTCATTTAACTGCATTTTAAACTTTGTGTTGTCAAATTAAGTTGGCAAAATTCTTAAAATAGTGTAATTTTTAATTGAAATTTTCAAAATGATGTATTTTTTTATTTATTTTCAGATATGGTATAGGAGAAACCATATCATTAACTGAGAAACCATATCATTAACAATGTCTTTATTACACAATTTAATTTAACATTAAATGAAATCATGAAAAGAAAACACAATCTTAATTTATTAAATGAAATTGTGTAACTAAGATTTCAATTAATGAGTTAATTAAAATCATGAGAATACTGCACCATTTTAAGATGGTTAATATTCTCCACCTATTCCTTTCCTTTTTTTTACTTGATATGTTGTTACTGTGCAACTAAAATAAATGGACAATTACAATGTTATCTTATTTATTGATTTATAAATATGTAATGGTTGAAATTAATTCTGATTAAGTAATTGAATAATTGTGAAGTTAATTTAAATAAAAGAGTGGTTACATATTGTGAAGAAAAATTACCTAGATATAATTTAAAAACTAACAATAAATTTATTTAAAAAATTATATAATATTTTCAAATTTTTCTTTCTAAATTTATTGCTAAATTTTAATTTATTTTAAATTATTTCTATATTAGTAATTAAATTCAAATATCCAACTTAAACTTAATTTTGCTAAATATATTTTATTATTAAATTTTATTTTTATTTTATTTTTATTTTGAATATCAAACTTATTCTTAATTTAATTCAATATATAAATCTCACTGACATCATTTTTATTTCAACCATTACATATTTATTAATAAATAAAACAACTTTATAACTTTACATTTATTTTAATTACACACTACTACATGCCAAAAATAAAAGAAGAGGAATGGATGGAGAATACCATAAAATAGTGCAGTATTCTAATGATTTTAATTAACTTATTAATTCAAATCTTGACTTGACCATTTCCTCTAGTAAACTAAAATGGTGTTATCTTTTCGTGATATCATTTATTTATTCACGTTGATATCATGATCTACCCATATCCAGAAATAAATAAAAAAGATATATATATCATTTTGAGAATCTCAGATAAAAATTACACCAATTTAAAAAATTTATCAATTAAGTTAAATCAAATCACCTCCTTTAATGCAAATTAAACATTCTCTTTCCATGATAAAACAATTAAGTGATTATCATTTTGATTATAAATAGTCTCTTATACATTTAATCATAAACATGTATGACATTTTTATGATTGTAATATGTTTTATCTTCAACAATCTACCTCCAACACTTAACATAATATAATGCTTAAAAGATCTACCTTACAGGACCATTAAAACAAACGTTATTTCAAACATCAAATATTCATTGCAAGTAACATTGGCTTACACATTATTTAAACAATAAGTTTTTATTCTAAACGATTAAACTTGCACATGTCACTTTAGTGCATGTAAACTCATATTAAACAAATGCAATTGCATGTAAACTCATGTTAAACAAATGAAATTCTCATGCTTGAGGACAAGAGGGAAGCAGGGGAAGGTGGTGATGAAAGGCACGACAGAGCAAAGTGGCAGAGGGATGATGAATGAAGAAAGTGACTTCTAAAAGAAGTGTTGAGAATGGAGGTGGAGTTTTCATGAAGTTGTGATTTCTCATATATACATATTAAAAGTTGTTGCTACTAAAAATCGATAATGCTACGAAAAAAAGTGAAAAAAATAGGAATTATCAGATACATATAATTTTATAGGATTAAACAGGACTTTATCTTTATGCTTTTCTTAAACTTTATTTTCATTTTTATATTTTAAAATTTATTAATTAATTCTCAAAAATTAAAAATATATGAATTTATTTTTTAATTAATTATATATAGATAAAAATTGTTATTAAATAATAAATTTAGTTATAAAAATATCCAATATCATATGTTATGTAAATATAGTTTTTTGTATCAATTGTTTGATGATAAAAAATCTTAGTTACTAAATTTAAAAATAATTAAAATTATATATTTTTAAAAATTATAGGACTAAGTTCATCAATTAAAAGTAAACAATCAAAGACAAACTTTAGGAAAAGTCTAATAATCATAACTAGATAGCATCATTTTTTATATTCGAATTTTTTTTTCTTAGCTCATCCAAGACAGAAAAACAATAAAATTATTACTCGTAGATATACTAAAACATTGAAAATAAAAAATGAATCAAGCATCTTCAACTTTAATTACAAATAATACTTCTCAGGTGGGTGAGTCAAACTCAAACAAAACCAAGTTCTCCTTTAATTGAAAAATAAAATAAAAATAAAAAGTAAAATTCCTAAGGCTAACCAGACAACACAAGTTACACGACAGGATAATCGGACACGAAAATATTACCGATATATATGTGGCAAGCAAAAGAACAGACATGCCACTCCCCACTCTGCTGCTAAATCTCCGCTTCCTCCGCCGCCGTATCCACCAGCACTCTTCCGCCGTCCGACACTTCATGGCCTCCGCCGAGCTCATAAACCCATCAAACACGCGTGTGGGCTGGATCGGCACGGGCGTCATGGGCCTCTCCATGTGCTCCCACCTCATCAGGGCCGGCTACACCCTCACCGTCTTCAACCGCACTGCTTCCAAGGCCCAACCTCTCGTCGACCTCGGGGCCCACTTCGCTCCTTCCGCCCACGCCGTCGCCGCCCGCTCCGACGTCGTATTCTCCATCGTCGGCTACCCCTCCGACGTCCGCTCCGTCCTCCTCGACCCAACCTCCGGCGCGCTCGCTGCCCTCCGCCCCGGCGGTGTCCTCGTTGACATGACCACCTCGGAGCCCACCCTCGCCGCCGAAATCGCGGCGGCAGCCGCGGCCAAAGGCTGCCACTCCGTCGACGCCCCTGTGTCCGGCGGCGACCGCGGCGCGAAGAACGGAACTTTAGCGATCTTCGCTGGCGGGGAAGAATCAACAGTGAAGAATCTAGAACCCTTGTTTTCAGTATTAGGGAAAGTAAACTACATGGGAGGGAGTGGGAAGGGGCAATTCGCGAAATTAGCGAATCAGGTGACGATAGCTTCGACGATGGTGGGGCTGGTGGAGGGAATGGTGTACGCTCACAAGGCGGGGTTGGATGTGGGGTTGTTCCTGGAGGCGATTTCCACCGGAGCGGCCGGTTCGAAGTCGCTGGAATTGTACGGAAAAAGGATCTTGAAGAGGGATTTGGAAGCTGGTTTTTTCGTGAACCACTTTGTCAAAGATTTGGGGATTTGTCTGAAGGAGTGTGAGAAAATGGGGATTGCTTTGCCTGGTTTGGCTCTCGCTCAACAGCTTTATTTGTCGCTTAAGGCTCATGGTGAAGGAAATTTGGGTACTCAAGCTCTTATTTTGGTCCTCGAGCGACTCAACAACGTTTCTCTTCCTCCCTCCGATGCCTGAAATCTCAAAACAACCATTCTCTCTGTCGTCTAGTGCTGTTTTACTTCCATTGCATTGCCCGCTCCACTCTCTTGTCTTACACAACGCAATGGCATAATAAAGTTTGGTGTCAACCATGCTGGGAGTTTATGTCTTAAGCTAATGAAAATGTTTCCTACCTAACACTATTGTATCAGTTAGTGTTGAACAAATTGCTCTATTTTCAATTAATTTTTCGCATCATGGAAATGTAAATTCCAGAATGCATAGAAGGAATCTGATACCGATTTGGGGTGCCAGCAATGGCATTTCGCTTTATTCCAGTTTTCCAAGTCGATGGCATAAAAGAACAATACCTATAAAGAGGTTGTACCTGGGCATCGGAAAAATGAGGTTGATGTTAGCTATAGGTTTTGTACTTTTGTTTTTGCTGTGATGTTTGGGTTGGAGTTGGACTTATGAATGTAGCTTCTTTCTATCTATTCTCAAGTTATGTTCTGTTAAACCACACCAAAACCTTTAAACATCTCTTTTCATTCATTAACACTGAGCTTGATTGATCTACAGTGCTCTTTGCTGGATCCTACCTGTACCATCGGAATGAGAGATCTTCTCGGCACCGATATTTCATATTTCCATATAAGAAGATCCAAGATATTCTGAGTTAAATTGTGCATGACTTCGGAACACGACTATCAAACTTTCCATATACAAGATGCATTATCATCGTCAAAACATAATTAGCAAAGTATTATACTTAAATCAATGCCGTTCCAGAATCAAGAAAATATCAAGATAAAGCTGAAACACGTTTTAGATTTACACAAGGACAATCAGAAAAGAACATGGGCCTAAGATCACAACCCATTATTGTAGTAAAAAAGATTTACAACAATTTACATTCATCAAAGAAAGGATATCTTTATAAGGGAATTATTGATGACAGCTAGGTAGACTGGCTTCTATTGCATCATAGTGAAATGTGGGATATAAACATAGAAAGATGACAAACCAAATTGGCTACCCAAAGTATTTGTCTTGATATCATAATAGGATTTAAATTGAGACAAATAATACTGTTAGTTGATTTTTATAGAAGACAGACGCACATGATCTTACCGTTACCGATTTGTCAGATGCATCTGATGATAAAACTAATGTGTCGTGCTCAGTCATATTTCTTCCCCAATCAACAACCCTTCCAGAGAGTTTAAATATGTATTTTCATAAATGAAAACATGTTCACTTTTCTCATGAACAAGAAAAAGAAAAAAACAAATCCAAGATTCTTTAGCGACGGTAAATCACTGATAATAAAATTGTAATACCTCGCGTGTTTCATACAAGCTAATAAAATGCTATAACAATAACAGCAACAGCAACAACTCCTGAATCTTCACTGATAACTCAAAAAAGCTTTGAATAAAAAGGCATTTAGGCTTGTCAATGCATTAAGTCCTGATTTATTCTCGCTGGCTACATTCCGCAAAAGGTGACTAGTCACTCAAGATTAAGTTTATATCTTCGATATTATTCCTTAACGAAGGAGAAACAAACCCGGAACCAAAATAATGAATGCCCCAGTAGGAAGAGAGAGCCCTCCTATGGATATCCCCACAGTGGATATGATCTGCAGGATCAATAACCATGGCATCATTGCTTCAATGTGTTGATCTATATTACCTAAGCAAAAAATGAAACTAGTATTACATTCCCTTGGCAATAATTTAAGACTCCTCCACTCCCAAATATTGGGAGTGAGAAGCTGCCAGGAGGGCTGCACCAATGCCGGAGCCATCATTAGCGTGCTCAATGACAATGGTCTCAGCAGCCTCCTCTCCCAGCAATTCCTTCAGTGTACTCTCCAGGCATTCTCTGAATTTAGTGTAGTGTTCAAACAATCCTCCATCCAATGCTATCACTGACTTTTGCTTCTCCCCAACCTTAACTGTGTCTCTTCCTAGTTTCTTGAGGATGCCCAGAATACCAGCCGCGGCAAGGCGAGCCCCGCGAGTAGCAACAATGTCACATAGTTCCACAACAATCTTCCTCATTTTTAGGGATGTGTTCGAGATCTGACAAAAATGAGGGGCATTAGAAGGACCAACTTTTATTGCCCTTAACATATTCAGAATGCTTTTTATTTTGAAAGACAGGTCACAAAGAATAGGTAGTTTAGTTTATCTTATCATCATAAGTTCTGGCCCCTCACATTCACTTCAAGAAAAACAATTTATAGAATGATGTGAGACATGATAGCAATATTTCAACGTGGGCAGAAGAGCGTGCATACCTCTAATATATCCTTTAATTTGTTTCCAACCACTTTCAGATCAGAAGTTGTGTCGTGGTGCATGGCTGACATGTCAGGTGTCCTAATTAAAATGATGTCAAAATTCCAAAAGTGAATATATGTTGCAATGAAGGGTTATACAATTCAACAAGGGGAAACAGGTAGCCTAAGCAGTGTACACTAGGGGATAAAAGCGAATATGAGAAGTGAATACAATTTATTAAGGTTGATTGGTATGAGCACACAGAAGAAGCAGCTGAAAATGAACAGGCTACCATTTACACTCCACTCTTGGCAAAATCTCTCGTCACACTTTTAAATGAAAAATGTAATGCCAATAATGCCGCAAAAAATTTCTTACTGGTTCTTCTATCTTAAGCTTATACATAGAGAACAATATTATCATTTATTTCTTACTGGTTCTTCTATCTTAAGCTTATACATAGAGAACAATATTATCATTTATCAGTAAAAGATATTTTCATCTACATCAATGATTTTAACAGAATAAATGAAAATGTTTTAATATACCATTTCCCCGATTTACACCGCATAAAGAAACAGTAATAAATCTTTCCCCACCACTTTCACCTTTCCTCTTATCCGCATATCTCCTACCAACTACCAAACAAACCCCAAAAGAGGCAATGACAACCCAATCTTGTCTTGCAGCATTCTTGGCTTCATTTACAAGTTTCAAAAAGAATTGATGCACAAGATAGTTAATGGGGTGATCTTGGCCATCGATTAACAGCAGAGCAACTATCAAGCAAGAGAAATGAGATTTAAGTAGAAAAGGGGGGAACAACACTTAAAAAAAATTTAAATACATGATGATAGTAAAGTGGTCCACACAAAAAGTCTAAAGAGAGCAAGCATCTTAACTTGCTCAGGTTTCCGTGTAATTCATGCAATTAAACAACTAGGCTAAGCATCAGAAACATTACTTGCACATGGATATGCAGTAAAAAAACACTCAAAATAAACGTCATGGACCAATATTGACAGGTATCATCCTAGACAGAAAAAGGTGACTGTTTGGTGGCAGTAATCAATTCAAGATAGTGAGGCGAAGGAGCCAAACCCTATAACCGATATGGCTGGATAGCACATAATGGAATGACCACAATTTTGAAGGTTATAAATATAAGTTATATAATTTATACTAGTCATGTATCAATACTTAAACATTAAAAAATATATACCAAAAATTGATTTGTAAAAAATTGTAGTTTTAAGCTAAACACACAAGTCAATAGCACCGTAAGTCAGAACAGAAAAAAAGAGACAGAACAGTGATGGAGACGAAACTCATTAACACTAAGGGATAGATTGGTGACCATGGTAAGGAAGATATGATAAGATACGCAAATTATATCCTATCTTAAGCCATTGTTTTGTGAGACAATTGGATATGATCAGACAACCTTATCACCTTATCCTATCCTATCTTTTTCACCAGTTGAATTTTATTTTGTGATGAATGACATGTTGGAAGCACTTAAGTTCTCTCAGCCCATTAGTCCCCTTACTGTTTTATCTTGTGATGAATGCTATGTTGGAAGCACAGGATAAGATTAAAATATTTTCCACTTAAGTTCTCTCAGGCCATTTGTCCCGTTACTGTGTTTCACCATTTGCACTCTCACTGCATCACTTGTGCTCCTTTTTATCAGTGGAACTTCACGAATCAAGTTATCATCACATCCATATTCCCCTTGTTATTTTGAAATGGGAATGAAATTTTCAAGTATATGAAATATTTACATTACGTGTTATACTCTTTTAGTTAAAATTACTTTGCTACTTTCATAATTTATTTATAATTTCAAATTTAATTGAATTCAATACATGATTATAAAATAATAGTTTTACAATTCAATGCATCCATATTAAAATTATATATTTATAGAGTTAAATAACTTTATTAAAATTATGTAACTAATTATTTTGTTGCTTGTATGTTTTTTTATAATTTAAATAATAGAAAAATTTACATAAAACTATCATAGTTAACTTCTAAAAAATGATATGCAATTGTGTCACAAGGGTAATTTTGTCATTTATCATGACTTGGATCACATGCCATTATTTGGTCCATCTCAAAACACATGATAGAATAATATAATACTATATAGTTGTTATTCTGTGTCTACCAAAGACATGATAACACTATTTAATTGTTATTATGTGTCTACCAAAGACAGGATAGGACAAGAGCTTAGTGGATTCATATCATGGTGTTTTTGGAAAAGCTTATTTACAAATTCTTTCTATTTATCTTATGACATAAGCACTTATGTAAGTGTTTGGAAGAGCAGATGAAAATGGCTTATGGTTTGTCCATAAGCTATTTTGGTTTATTTCATTAAGCTCTTCAAAATAACTTACTAATACGAAAACAATTTAACCTTATTTTTTCTCTTTGGTTATCAAAATAACTTAGACATAAGCAATCATTCAGTAAGTGCTTAATTAAGTGGTTCACACACTCTTATCCTATCATTCCGTATCCTATCATGTTACCCAAACAGCTCTAAGAAAACCAGAGGAAAGAAGGGACAGAGCAGTGAAATGAAGGACCTATGTTGATCTGTTACACAGAACATAAGGAAAGAACAAGATTTGGGTTCACTGGAAAGTTGGAAACAACACCAGAACTGACCAGTGTGGCTGATTTGCCAGAAACAGATGTGCACTTTGCTAGCATTGCTGTTTGATCTCATGTTCATTCTGAACTTCTCATGACAGCAACATAGTGGGTCTCTCTCTATCTCTCAAGACTGAAATAAACACACACACAGAGACCCAAAAAGAGAACAGTGACCCAAAAATATAGAGAGACAGCAATCCCTATTCACGGCCATGACTCCCACCATACAAAAATGCATGAGTCTGAAATAGCAGCCTGTGGCCACTGCTACACCAGTGCACTATTAAAAACTACAGTTGCGGTATAAATTATCATACCTAAGTATGAAAGGAACTTTCAATTTGGGTGGAACAGTATCTCCAAAAAAGTCAGCTTCTTCAGCCATCTTCAGCAAAGCTCTCCTAACAATCTCCCCCAAATACATGCCCGAAATCAACTTCTCAAAAATCTGAGAATAATAGTGGAATAATGTTAGAGTTGCATTAGTTAATTATACAAACGGACACTATAGATGATTATTACCTGTTCTCCAGGGTTTAAACTCTCAGCATCAAGAGCTAGATCATATTCTGTAAGAAAAAGATGTGATGATCGGAAATTACCCCACTCCATGTTTATAACCTATAACATTTAGAAATAATCAGAGCATGCTTTGGCGCCAGATAGTAACACGGTAAAGACAACTCTTTCACAAGAAATTGAGTCTCACATTCATAACCTACTTACCATATCTCCTGATTTTGGTATAAGGCCGTGCCATTTTGGAATAGCATGTGCACGTTCTACATATGCTGCATTTGTCCCAGTACCAAGAATCACAGCAGCAATTACATCCTGATTGTAGAATCTGCCTCCGGCTAATGTTCCAATGGTATCATTAACCTACATCAAATCAACAAGTTTAATTTCCAGTTTAATATAATAAACCACCAAGAATGGCTTGAAATAAATAAAAACTGACATAATAAAATTTTATAACTCAAAAAGTCCATCAGACACAAACTGGAAATAGTCATATGCTCAGATTCTAGCCATAAAAATAATACTAAAGAGAGAAGAGTGAGACTGACTAGAGCAGCAACTCGCATATCCAGCCCAATTTTTTCCATGGACTTGGTTAGTTCTCCTACCACATCTTCACCAACCTACAAACAAACCAGGAAGGAGAAACTCTCAGATCGCCATGCTGAGTCAGAGAATATCAGAGAAACACCAAGAAATCTAGTAAAAGAGTTCACTCTAAAAAATAAAAGATCCTCTGACTAGGATGCAGTGTTGAACTATAATGAGGCAAATATTATACTATTGTAATATCTGGAGACTTGCAAAACTTAGTACAACAACGTGCCTTCTCATTCAAATTTCTGGACTAGACGTCACAGTGCAATTAAGATAAATGTCAGAAAGAAAACAGTGGCTGCACAAACTAAAATTGAATATCGAAAACTGCTAACAACACGCTTATATCACACTCTCTACTATCGGTTGAAATTTATGAAATCAAAAATTTCAGTGGCTCTCATTTCATATTTAGTTAATCAGCTTCATTTGCGATTTTGTAGTTTCTAAAATATCTTAACCAATAGTAGGTGTTAAAAAGTGTCCACTAGAAAGATTGCTAGCACTCATCTAGAACACAATGAAGGCAACAAGAATTACCGCATCTTCAATATTAAAACCTTTAGTCCACTTAATTAGAGTCCCAGATGAAATTGATGTTTGTCTCACTGGGAATGAGAATGTAAAACCCAGTTCTCTTTGTCTGCCAGGGGGAGGATGAAAACCTTCTGGTTCTGAAGCAACAAACTTGGCAAGAGCTGAGGCTATAAAATCAAATAGTGCCTGTAACAACATAACGAATATGTATCAAAGTGTAGCAAGGCTTAATACTCTAATAGATTTTCCCATAACACACTTACCTCTGAAGAACCAGTCATCAAATGTGGAGGAATTGAAACTTCTGCAAACTCCTGGCCAATAACGCCTTTGTCTTTCCCACCCAGATGTACACGAAGGACACGGAAGTTTGTGCCACCAAGGTCCAGTGCATAATAGAGTCCTTCCTCATCCCTGCAAATAATGGATATGGCGGACAATGAATCAACACAGAAGAAATCCTTAAGAATAACCAGTTCATATTTCTCTCTCAGCATCTTGACAGCAGATTCTTCAAACCGCAGTATAACAATCAAATGTTTTAGTAATAAACCATTAACAATTGGATAGTCTTATTACCATGAATGATATGTTAGTAAGTTCCTCCAATTTAACCACGTAAATTCTGAACTGCTAAAAAGCAGTATCATTCTGAACCATCACGACAAATCACGCTCGAGTTGCAAAACCCCGGATTTACAATGAACAAAAAAGCTCTAATCTTTTCTCTTAACATTCCAATACCAAAATGCAATCATAACTGAGATAATGCATATAAACATTTACTGAATTACATACAAAAATAAAAGGTTAAGAAAGGCGCAAAAAGGTATATAATGAAGTGAGCTACTACACCACTGATCCAAATTTGCCAGTTCACCGTATCAGAATTCAGAAGTAAAATAAACAACAAGCAGATAAAAAACAAAAAGAAAAAAGATTAACCAAAAATCCATTTAAAAAGTCAAATAAAACAACAAGATCAACGTTCCCAAGAGCAGGACAAATAGACAGTCAACAAATCCGGGACATCCTGATCCTCAACTGTCTCAAACTCTTTTTATTAAAAAAAAAAATTGTGAAAAAAAAAACAGAGAAAGAGAACAAAAATACATATTTTTATTAATATTAGTATCAAACTGCGAACAGATGGGAAAAAGGAAAAGAGATAGGATAAATCTACGAACCCAGTAGGGAGATTATCGACGAAACTGATCAACATGTTAAGCTTGCTACCACCTTCAGATGCGAGACCAGCGTGCATCTCGACATCCATGGCATCAGCCACTTGTCTGAGCTTTGCAAGTGGGGTCCCACTCTTTTCCTCGAACTCCTTCAGTATCGCCATGGCGCGGCTCCACTTGCGGGAACTAATCATGCGGTGGCGCACCACCAGCGCCGCCGCGGCGCAAACGGCGGCGGCGCAGACAACGGCGGCTCCCACCGCGACCTTGCCCATGACAGCAGTGGAACAAGGCGAATCCCGCAAAGTCGGAAACTTTGTCCTCTGAAGAATGAAACCCAGATTAGATTTTAGTGGGGATGTGAGAGATTGTTGTTATTGGTGCACATTGCGGGAAAGTGACAGTGGCGTGGCCTTGGGGTTAGGAAAGATAGGTGAAATGAAATCAGACAGACACCCAACAGATACATACATATACACGAAATAGTATTAAACACAGTAAAAGAAAATTCAGAAAAATATTGTAGATCTGTCTCTTTGAGCTTCAAATAGAAGATTAGATAATGGTTAAACCAACAATTAAATAATTTTATTTGGCTTGAGTGGAAATACCGAATCTGACCTCAGTCCTACGAATTTGATGTAAACCTTTACTTTTTTTTATAAACAAATTTAGGAATCGAGTTCTTTGATTAATATATATAGTTTTCAGACAAAAAGTGTAAAAAAAATAGTTGAATTTTTTAATTTCTATAAATTGAATATATACAACGAAATTTACAAGAACAAAGTACATACTTTCTTCAAGAATTAAACTCCTTTCATTGGTTGGAGCTTACCGAGTGATAGATTCAAAATTCTTTATCAGATGAGGCAAGTTTTTTAAAAAATAAATATTATTTGGTAGTGGGTCAATGTATAAATTTAAGAAGTAAAAAAATAAAAAGGTAAATATATTTAATTGAAATTAAAAAAATTGAGCGGGTACAAGTGTCCATCCTTATTCATAGGTTGACCACTGAGCTTATGAAAATGAAAGATGACCGTTCAATTTCATCATAAATGTGTGTAAAGAATGTAAACATTTGGCATATAGTTTTCCATTTCAAAAATTAAATTATTATAACTTTTAAATAATGAGAAAGAGGGACAAAGATTGTTGTTTTCACTAATTACAAATCAACCTAAGCTTCCAAGACTGGTATAGGGGAAGGTTTATGTTTACTTTTAGTTTGGTTTGAGTTTGGAAAGGAGAGGTTCCAAATTGCATAGAAAAAGAGAGATGAATGTTGGTATGAATAAGTAAATATGTCAAAGAAAGAAGGCAATGACAGATAAGAGAGACTTTTGTCCATGTGTCATAACAAATGTGTAAATAATATATAATTCATTATATAGAACACACATGTTGTTAAAAAAAACGTGTTTTTAAGTGTTTTTCTATTCTAATATTATGATTTTTTATTTTTAATAATAAATAATTAAAAATAAATAAAATTACTAGTAACAAATAAAATCATCTTTTTATTTGTTTTTTTTTTCAAACTAAACAACTTTTATGTCTATTTATTTTTTAACTTTTTTTTTTATTCTGTGCTCTTCTTTATCCAGTTCACTAGCATTAAAGGTTCAAACTATAATGCTGTGTTAATTTACATTAATCATTTCATAATTTCAAATTTTCCAATCAGAAATTGTATCACTCAATATTTTTTTGTTTTTTGTTTTCTCCTAATATCCACTTTGCATGTGAGCATCATTATTTTGACTTACATTCATAGGCGAATCTAAAATGGACTGAGGAAAGTTGTGTCTCCCAATTTTTTTTTTTAAGTTACTTATATATTAAGATTTTTCTTTATGTAGATTGACCCTTCCAAATATTTTTAATGATTAATTAATATAATAACAGTCAATTAAGAACAAATAAAAGATAAATTAAAATATTATAATATGAGATAAATTAGGTGAAGAAAAGGTAAAGATGTTACAATATATAACATAAATATTTTAAGAACTAATTCCAAAAGATAAAGATCAAAATATAAAATAAATCAAATCCCAATTGATAAAGAGATTCGAATATGGGATACATTAGGTCCACAAGATAAATATTCAAATATAAAATAAAACAGGTATAAATAGATACAGGTATTAAAATATAATATACATTAAGTTTAAAGTTATAAATATATAAGCCATTAGTTCTAAAATATGAAATATAAGATAAAGCATACTCTATAAAATAAATATATGTGAATGAGATGAATGAAAATATTAGAATATAAGGTAAACATTGCCAGTAAAAGACATAATCTGAGAAAAGATGTTGAAATGTAAGATAATAAAAGCTATAGTATGGGATAAATTAATTAGAAAGAGATAATGTTATAAAATATAAGATATTATAATTTTTTCCTTATGAGTATTTGTTATTTTAAAAACATGTTTGGTATTAAGGTTTTTTTATTAGTTGATATACGTTATATAGATTTGTTTATTTAATTCCATAATGTTTTAGTGAAGTCTTTTTTTAATTTTTAAATTTTACTTTATTTGAAAATATTTAATTATTGACTATTTATAATATGTAAAAGTGTATTCTTTCTATTAGTGTAAACACTTGATAAATATGTGAGAGCATTTTGTGAGATGTGTTTTTTTCTTTTAGTTTTTCTATTAGTGTACATGCATGCTTAAAGGTTTGGTTCTTAAGATAAGTTATAATCTTAGGATTAACATATAAGTGAAATTCATATACGATGTTAATTTAGTAGGATATTATCTCCTTCTATCTTTATCATTTTATATTTAATATTATGATAATTTATTTTTCTTTCTTCTTTACTGAAACATTTTTCCAACAAAGTTTTTAAAAAAAAAAAATTAATGAGACACGTTTTTTAATATTTTTTTTATTCATAAAAAAATGTTACAAAACAAAAATATATTTTTATTAATGAGTAATTCAATTATCTTAACCTAACATTATTTATGACATACAATAACAGAACCTAGTATTAAAATCAACATATAATTTTGCAATGAATAAACCACATTTACATATGAGTAATTTGACGCTAACATGGTATTAAAATGTCCTTATGTAAAAAGGTTGAGTCATATTTGAATTTATAATTAAATTTTATCAACAACATACATGTTAATTAAATCTTATCAACAACATACATGATAAAACATGACAAAAATACATATATATTTTGGAATAAAAATCACATTTATGAATATATGATATGACGTAATAATAATATGACGTTATATATATATTTGGTAATGGAGCGAAAGGAAAATTCAAAATTTGAATATGTAATCTAACATAGAAAAAATTATATAAAATGATAAGATTCTATGAATTGAAAATTGCAAAATTATTGGATTCAATTATCAAAATGATTGTTGATATCCAATTTAGTGTTGATTATCACAAAGTTACAAATTGACATTAGTAACCGCTTATATTTCATATGTGAGTCACTTAAGTAGATATAAGAATCAATCAATGAATAAGACAATATTATTTTATCAAAAATATACCTAAATCATAAACAAGGAAATTACATAAGTTATAGAAAAGTAACCACAATTTAACTATTAAACAAAAATATTAAATAAAATCAAAACACATTTAAGCTTTAGGTGAATTGACGATCACATGACTAACAGAAACCCTATACTTAATCTTCTTAAAATAATCCAAATTAAAAGTTTCAACTTTTGGGGTGAAAAAAAAAATCATTTTGAATCTTAAAATTTTGTTGTTTATATATATTATTTATTTTGTCACCAACTTCACTTTATTTTCAATCGTTACCTTTGCTATTTTCATTCCAACAACAATAATTTTGATGGTCTCTTTGGATCAACTCTCACTTTCTCCAATTTCTTTCTCAACCAAGTTCTTCATAATCAATGAGTCTTTTCTTTCCACCTATATTTTCCAAAGTTTTTAATAAGAAGGCAATTCTCCAACTCAATCTTTTGCTTATCAAAAGTTTCCTTCTTCACCTTTTCTTCATATTTTTTCCAAATATCTTACAATGACATTTTTTTTATGGTAAAAGTATATCTTAGAGGTAACAAAAACAAGTTGATTGATTCGATGGATCGTTTTTCAAAATTGTGAGCATTTGCTTGACCTTATGTCATACTAACATGCCATTTGGCTCACCTCAAAAACATTAAAAATGTTTTTTTTAAATTCAAGCCATTAATAAAATTTTAATTTTTTATACATATAATATGTTTTAATAAAATTACTTTTTACTAATTTTATTATAATATTTTTTACTTTTTTAAATATAATTATTATTTTATAAAATGTTTTTCTCAATATAAGTTCATATAGGCGATGGACTAAATTAGTCGAACAAACTAATATATTTAATTCACACCACAAGTTTTTTACATGACTTATTGAGTTAGACCTTAAAGCTCTAATTGAATGAAATGTTTTTTGTTGTGCAAATAAACAAATCATAGACATTTTAAATAAATAAATTCTAGACATTTAACATTATAATACTTTGTACCCTCGCACAATGTTGCTTACATCCTATTACACGACACTCACTCCTTGCTCTTATTGCACATCGCTTTCACCCATCACACACCAACCTCACTCCCTCCTATGTCACCCCTCCTTATCCTATCTCTACATTCATTATCGCCTTAACCACCCAAACACCACACCTAACTCACTCTTAATTGACGTTTATTCTCCCATTTTCCTTTCTCACCCTAGCTATCCATTAACAACAATTCATCCTCTTTCTTTTTGATTTGTGTCTAAGACCTTCATAGATATTGTATCAATCTATTTAAAATGACAGGTCTTTGTAGGAGAAGTTGTCTCTATTTACTTTATATTTGATATCAAAGTTATAGACATTGTAAGGGATTAAGTGGACTTGATTGTGAAAAGAATTTGTTTGATTGATACTTAATTATATTTGAAAGTAAATATTATATTTCTATAATAATACAAATAAAAATACTATTTCTTTTTAAGAATAATTATTTTTATACTAAAGATTTTACACCAACTAAAAATGTGTATAAATTAAATATATAGTTGGAGTGTAAACTTTAATTTATAATATGATATTGTAATGTTAAATGAAATATAAATATCTTATATACGATATACAAAAACATATCATTAAATAATAAATATAAAATGTTTATTTTCTAATTAAATTTACTTATTGTTTTGGAGCGAGCTTCTCATCAAATATAATTAGCGGTACAAGATCTTGGTTTCAAAGTGCGAGATTTGTTGATGTAGTATTATGTTACATGAATGTAAACTTGTTTTTTAATTTCCAAACTTTCGTGTTAAATTTGTTAGAAAACAGATTCATATATGGTGGGTCGTGCGCAAGCTGCCATTGAGTGTGTTAACTTGATGATTTTTGTGTTCATTTGCTTCACAATGAAATAACATAAAAAAAGAAGAAGAAAAAGACAATAACAATAATTGACAAAGCGTGGGGATAACACAGGTGGTGCAGGAAAATAGAAATAGTAATTAAAAAGATTCGTGTTGTTTAGTTGTTATCTATGGTTAGGCTTTATTGTAGGCATGTTGGGTGCGATCAGGTTTTGATTGGAACTGTAACCATCCCACGCCAAATATTCTGTCACTCTCTTTCATTTCTTTATTTCTAAAATCAAAGATATACTCTTTAAGCATTTATATCTATTATTAATGTTTCTCAAAATTCCAATTATTGGTTTTAAGATTATGGACGAACAAAATTAAATTAAATTATTTTATAATTCAACTCAGTTAACATGCATGAACTGGATAATCATGACTGATTGAGAATTAAAAAATTAAAAAATTGTAAAAGAAATAATAATCGAAGAGTTTATATGCAATTAGATTTAGGTTAGATGAATTCACGAATTTATCACAACTTACGAAGACTAATATCTTATAATAGACAAAAAATGGAATTTATTCTCAAATTCTATTAATTACATGTAGAAAATAAACAAGTATCCACCAACATTCTGTTCCTTTCAACATCTCATGTGTTTTGTGAAATTTGTCTTCCTTCCATCATCATTTTTTTTTTCTTTTTCTTTTAGTAAAGATATGAATTTATTGTTATTATTTTCATGGCATAACAAACAGATCGTTCTCAATTAGACAAGGAATTAGGTGGTACGAAAAAGCAAAATACCTTATATTCTATTCTCATGAGTGTTAGTGCTTAGTTGACGTTTTCTTAAATGAATGATAAGATGACACCTAATACCCAAACCCAACCAACTCACTCATCAATGCTCATATTATTTTCGTTTAATAATTTTTAAACTATTATTAAGTTTTCTTAATTTTCTTAATTCCATTCATTTACAAGTTAAAATTAATTTATATAGAAACTAATTGGAGAAATATTTTATTTTCGAAGTAGCTTGTCCACAGCCTATCATCTCTAAATTCAAAATTACAAATATTAACATTAAATAAAGTTTTGCGCTTTTTTTTTTCTGAAGGATTAATAAAACCAACCCATGAAAGAAAATATAAAGCAAAAATAAATATTGTGTTTAAACATGAAAATAACAATATAAAAAGACGACAGAATGATACAACCAAATTTGCACTGAAAGTGGAGAGACAAGACAACAGGTTTATTTGATCTAACTATGTCTGATGTTCTATGATAAAATTATGTGTTATAATAACTTCCTTTAATATTTTATTACATGTGCATTGGAAGACACATTTAAAATTATTATTTTTTTCGTATATCAATAGTTTTCATTTTTTTTGTTAAAATATATAAATTTTTTTGTTTCGTTTCAATTTTAAAACTCTCTTACGTTCTCCATCACCAGTGTCTCGTATCAACGTCTATCATTATTCATAACTTTATTAATGATGAGTGTTATTGTCATATTCATATGCAAAGTGAAAAAAAAAAGTGACATAACATCAACTACTCTTTAAACTATAATTTCTGTAAATTAGTTTGTGTGCAAACTAAATTTTAGTTTTAATTTTATTTATCTCTTTTAGAAATCTTCAGGGAGAAGTTCGTTTAAACGTGTGGCAGTTAAGTTTTTTTTTTTTTCACGAAAATATTAAAACATGTTGGAGACTAATTATTGGTGAGTTGGGCTTAGGAGAATACTTGGGACGAGTTTTTCCCGCACCCTAATACATTCTTCCTGCACTCTAATAAAAAATTTTGATACCACAATTGTCTTTATATGAGAATCGGATGACCTGTTCATCCGATTGTCAATTTTTTTCAAATGACAATCGGATGGGGGTGTCATCCGGTTCTCATTTCCAAATCAAAATGATAACCGGA
>Ga0099825_1000483_pt1 | contig 42291 bp, 15 predicted proteins | sample SiratroredBW_FD_76838 | JGI IMG/M metagenome (GOLD analysis project Ga0099825, IMG submission 76838) | Root nodule microbial communities of legume samples collected from California, USA - Siratro red BW | ecosystem: Host-associated > Plants > Roots > Nodule | place: USA: California | collected...
AATTTTAAATCTAATTTTATTTATTCCTTTTTATTTTTTTTTTATTTTTATACATTTTTTTTTTAGCTTATTTATTTTTTTTTTTTTTTTTTTTTCATTTGGCCATATAAGACTTTTATATATGAATTATAGTATCTAATTAATATATTTGTTAATAAAAAATTCTTAAAAAAGGGTTCCATGTTCAAACTCATTATCATAGTTTCAATTTTGAATTTTGAATTTTTCATATTCTTTTTTTTTGTTCTATTTGCGTATATTCTATTATGATATAATCTTTTATATTTTTTTTTATCTTCTTCGTTTTTGTCTCTCACATCCCATGACACAACAATGAACAAATTATCAATATTTTTCCATTGTCATTATTCTATTATAACCTTTTTATTTATGAAAAGATTTATGATTTTTTTATTAGTTATTTTTTAGAGTAATAATTTTTTTTCAATTAGTTAGTGGTGTAAGAAAATTTTACACTACCAAATAGTCAAAGACTTATTTTTATTCTTCCACTTAATTTAGTATGTAAAAAAATAAGAAATAGTGTCACATGAGAGAAAATAACTGAAAATAGAAAATTGAATGTGTTTGATACAGGAAAAATGAGACAATACAAAAATGAAAAATGTGAGATCCATATTTTTATTTTTTTTTACTAAACAACAAAGAAATTAATAGTGAACTAGAGATGCAATAAAAATAATCAATTTAACAATAGTGGATGTTCCTAGTTTTTATAGGGATACCTTACAACGACGCACCCTCCAATTGACTTCTGGATAAATCAGCATTTTGAAGGGCTTTTGTAGAGTATACACACGTTCACAAACCTGTATAATTGACTTCTTCTGGATAAATCATCATTTTGCACGGCTTTTGTAGGGCACAAACACATTATTTGGCATCTATACTTAGAAAAACATTTTTTTATCAACAATATATATATTAAAAAATAATTTGGATATTCCAACTCATATACGTACCTATACCTATATACAACTAATCCTACAGAAAAATACTTGCATAAAGTATGTAGTTTATGCTCTTACTGTCAAGAAAGGGCATAACAGAAAATATAAGACTACACACATTCTCCACCCAATTAGATCTGAGAACATTCCAAATTACCCACCATTTTCCTAGTCTAAGTCCTATAGAATTATACAGAGAATTTCTTTGAGCCTGTTATGTAGATTTGAATCATATAATTTCTCTTTTGCAACGATTAACTAGTGTATGAGATCACATTTGAATGTTTGATAGGTGAAATATAGCAAAATTTATCAAACCTCTTTCTCAAGCCAGAACATGTAAAATCAGCTCCATAGGTCTATGATTCTATTTTGTATGCACGTACTCTTTCCTTTGTTCATGATGGTATGAGTCCAACACTTCCAACCTGAAATGCAATAAGAGGCCGTAGTTTGCAACATGCGATTCCATTTTATGCTTTCCTCCAAACATATAACTCCCGAGCATTGTAACAACCTCTGCTCAATATTAATTGGTAGGCCACAAACACAGGCAGGTAACAGAAAAAAATGAGACTTGAACCTGTCATGAAATTGTTGACAGGTTAATAACATGTTTGGTTTCACTTTTCAATTAATGTGTGATTTTTAAAATTTATACCTGTATTATATACCCTTTATAGGGTCTTATTACATGGTTTGAACTGCTATACTAAGTGTGGTTTGAACCAATATACCTTAATTTGTTTCCACTTTCTGATTTTCTCATCTTATATGAATTTATATGCAGTGGGCACATTTCCCTCACATTCACTTTGGGTTAAAGCTGGATGGCAATAAGCAAGCAAAGTTGGACCAGGGAGATGGTACTCAAAAGTCTAACGGATTTTACTGATTACATATATATAAATGGAAGTTTATTATTATGAGGTGGTTTTTTCTGTGCTTGACCTAAATCAGTGAAAAATGAGGTTGATCAAATTTCCCAATCATACAACTGGATGGGAGACTCTCCAGAAAATTGACCTCAGCCTCTCACCCATGTTTAATATCATATACTATAACGTTTGTGTTGCCCTTTTCTAGTTGTTATGATATGATTGCTATTCTTGTGATTGCATTAATTACTATGTTGAACTTAGGCACTCAAGTAAACAAGCATTGTAAGTTTCATTCTCCTATATTAATAACGCGTCCTTTTGTTTTGTAATGATCTGTGTCTTTCTCTTTTGGGTGATTGCGTCTCTACCCATCAAAGCACGATTGCAACATTTTATTCTTTTCATGATAAGAGATCGATGAAGCACACCATGTGTCACTCGAAGAGGGCCACTAGAACAGTGCTTTTCATCTTTGAGATGGTGCCATTTGACCCTTCTTTGGGAATATGGTGCTTCATCCAGAGGAACAGTCTTTTATCCAGCATGTTATTTCATGAGGGTTTTTTTCTTTCTCTCTCTCTTTTTTGAGTGTTCTTGATACCTTGGAGCGTTGCGATGTGGGGCTATCTGAACATTACGATTCTACCACCATCTAAAATGAATAAAGAAAATAGCTGGAATCGTTCGTTTTTATTTTTTTTTCTCTTCCTATCTTTGATTGATTCTTTTGGTGTTCTTCCTGGACCGTCTTGTTCAGTTAATGCACTGCAGCCTTCTGAAAGAAACACCATACAGTGCAGGGGTTGCATGCATGTCTTACTCTGTCACCTTCTCAGAACAGTTTTTTCTTTTTTAATCTTTCTATGAAAAGGAACTACACAGAAGAGAGTGATTAACGACAAACCCCAGTTTTCCATAGTTAAACCCTAAATTCATGGCAACAACTATTGACTGAAATGAAAAATTCGTTAGAGACAATTATTTGATCCCAGAATAGAATTCTTGCACAAACTTCTTGATTTTTCACCCTAATATCTAGTTCATGCATAATTATGCAATTACTTATTTAATAATTTTTAATATGTAAGAGAATTTGGTTTGATTTATAGTGGATTAATTTTTAATATAATATCAATGAATCCTAACCGATGAAAAATTACTCCAGTATAAATCAAACCAAATTTATATTAAAAATTATTAAATAAGTAATTACATAATTATGCAGGAACTACATATTTGATGTGTTTTCTCTTTGGGAAATTGTAAAATTATTTTAACTTATAATTCCGATGTATAGTTTGAACTATATTTCGAGTTTTATTATGTGAGATGTCATGTTTTTTTAATTTTTCATTAATTTTATGGTTCATTATTTATTTTAAATAGCGTTTTAATTTGTGCATCACACAGAATTAATATTTATTTTATTTATTTAATATTTCATAATAAATAACCATTTCATAATACATAATTTATATTATAATTAACATTTATAATAAATAAATATTCTTAACATACAAATTAAATTTCATATTTTGATAAATAATTTATATTGTAATATAATATAATTTAATTACTGATACTTTTTTTAGAAACTATTGAGATTCAATTTAGAACTAAATATATTAAAAACGATAAAATAAAAAATATATTTAAAATATTTTAAAAAATACTCTCAGTAGAAGTTCTTAAAACCCTTCTTGTTTGATGAAAGCGTTTTTAGCTTTTTCATTTGAAGATTCCAGTAAAAGTAAAGTTCCTAATTCACTAGTGAAAGTAAAATAAGATCTGCATATTAGTATACTTTTGTTTCAAAATTTAAAAAAAAAAAAATCAATTCCAATTAAAATAAATTGGTTAAATTAGATTAGATTGGACTTGATTTTAAATCCAAAAAACATTCAATAACAGACCAAAAAAGTGATTACAAAACTAATATAATTCGATTTGAATATACATTATTCCAGTAAGATATTTTGTTAAGAAAATTATGTAATTTTTTTATGATGAAGTGCAAATTTCAAATTGTAGTTGCAAACTGAAACTTTGAGCATAGCATAAACATTATTTTCTATGAGAATGGATATTATAAATTTGAGTGAGTATTAATGGTAAATAATGTGTTCACTGATGTTGTGTAGATAATGCATGGCATTGAATTATTTATGAATGTTGTAGGTTGCTGGGGGCAGAATGCAGACAGAGTTGGTTGTTCTGAGGAGTGGATGGAATGGAAAATGATTCAGAAAAAATGTTGAAAAGAGGCATGTTTAACAGAGTGGTCTGAGTGGGATATTGTATGTAAAAATGGACAAAACGCGCATGCTTTGCTTTGTGCAAAATCCGACTATTTTGTGATGCCCTCAATCTGATGGGGTCATCACTGTCTCCGAATCATCATACTGCAATCCTTTATTCAAGGGATGATCATGCACCCCTTCATTTCACAAATATGTACAACTTTGTATATACATTATTATTTGCTTTACTTGTATTATTTATTTATTAGTTAGAATTTTTTAGAAGGTATTTAAATATAAAGAATTGAGGAAAAGTATGTAGAAAATGCATTGAGGATGGAGATGAAGGTTAACAATTCATGAATGAATTGTCCGGTGGGGTAAGGTTAAAAGGGGAGAATCTGAAACGTCAAATCAAACAAGTTGGTGGGTTAATTGGGTGCATGTGTGAGTGTGTGTGGGATGGATCTTGTCTGAAAGAAAGATAGCTATATAGATGGCTGACTTGACTTTACCTTGGTTTGCAGAAAACAATAAATTAATGTTTCTGACCCAATTCCCACTGTCATTTCACCTATCGCGGTTGCTAATTTCCCAGCAGGACCATCCTTGCTTCCTCCTCTTTTTTCCTTCCATCTAATTTTTTTTCTCCTAACTCACTCTACTACCATTTAATCTCACTCAAAACAAAATAATTATGTTTGGTTCACAAGTTTTCCATACAAAAGGTATTAAATGTAATTATTAAATAATGATTATGTATATACTTTTTTCTTTTATCTTTTCTGTTAGAGTCACGCTGACATTAAAACAATGGGATGATGAAAGAAAAAAAAACAATAAAAGTCCTCAACTATAATGATCAAGTTTTATTCCGTAAGTAAAGTCGATTATTTGCATAAGTTATGACATTATTAAATTAAAATTTTAGAGATATTTACCACGGGATCTTGATGTTTTACTTCATCTCCTCTCTTTTTCACACAAATAAAATCATCTAATCTACTCTTGTGAAGAATATCTCTCTTGTTGTCTTCTATGTATGTGTTCAAATCAATTTTCTTTCAATTTTTTTTTTTTTTTGCAAGAAAGAAAAGAATAAGGAAAGTTTATCGAAATTTCATATCAAGAATAGTGACAAATATGGAGTGCGGACGAAGCAGATCACTGTGAGTTCTAAAAAATTAAGTAAAAAATCAAAACTAACCTTGTTTTTGAAAATAAAATATCGTGACCAGATGCATACTCCATTTTTTTTCACTTGTCTCATCACAAATTATACAATTTTTTTTTTGTTTGGAAATTCACCTAAAGTTCACTACCAATGGACACATTTTTTTGTGAATATTTTGATTGTGGTGTGCAACAAAACATTTTAGAGGTGGGAAATTTCAAATTTAGTTTTTATTTTCTTAAAGTTGCTAGTAATTTGGGATAAAAAAATATCTCTAACGGTATGTTTTTCTAACTATACAAAAGATAGAAGAAAAAAACAATTACATATTAATATAATTAATTATGTCGAAAATAAAATGCACATTTATATTTAGATATACAAGGCATAATCAGTTATATTTTTAACATAATAAATTATATCTTTAATTTATTTTATAATTATGTATTTCTTTATTATAAATACAATAAATAATTAATATAATAATACTAAAATAAATAAATAAATAAATAAATATATATATATATATATATATATATATATATTTAAATTTATTTTTCTTTTTATTCATGTCATTGCATTTAAATAATTTCACTTTTTTTTTCTTTCTTTTACCACCCTCTTACTTTCCATCCTCTAGTCCAAACAAATGATCTCACAAAAATACCTTCTTTAGTAAATAAACAGTAAAGCAGCTCACATGACAAATCTATCTTTTTCCTATTTTCATGCCCCCATTCCATAAATAATATTCATGTTAATATTTTGTTATGAAATACTTGTAACAAAATTACCCAGATCAATATAAATAAGTAAGCCACTTTAATATTATTGATTTCATAAAAAATAAAATATATTTTTAAATTACTCTCAAACATGTTATTTATAGTGGATGATGTCGTTATTCAAAGATGACGACATTTTTTAGTAAGTATTAAATAGGACTAAGATAATTTGAATTTGTTTATATTTAAGTTCCCCAAATATAGCTATTATTTATGTATATTTGAGTTCAGAGTATCAATTTTATCCCAGTTAAATATCATCAATGTATTTAGACGATGTGAAAATATCAAAGTCTGCATGTACGGTATACCACTGTCAACCAAGACAAATACACAAGTAAAAATATCAAATGCTTTCTAGAAATGTAAATAAGCTTATTAAAAGGATCATCAAAGTTTTAGATGGTATATTGTATTAAGGATAAGGACAAGAAGAAGTACTTGTGTAGTAAATAAGGGTCCTGCTAAAGGGCAGAGGATGTTTACAACTAAGAACCACGTAAATGCTGATGAATTAGCAGAACTTGAAAAGCCAGTGGTCCTGGTTATGTGTAAGGCTGCCTCAAGTACTATGGTACTACAACAATCAAAGGGATCTGGCACGTCTTACACTAAATTGCAAACCAAGGAAGCGTGGTCCATCCTGCTGAGAACTATCAACTGTCAGACATTATTACGGGATTACTCGAATCCAGCGTAGTTTATTTCTTCCAAATATATCTATAATGCACTATCCATCTGAATATCAGAATCAAATTCAACAACTTAGTTTCTACCAATTGCATTGTTTTCTTCTGTGTTCTTTTCCACATGGAATTGTAGATTTTATTTTTTTTTATCCAAGACCACGACCATTTTTGGTCCTTGGCTAGTAATCATATTCTAACACATGTTCCACCATCACATTACTAAGGGAAACATTTAAATGAGGTACAGCTAATATCCAAATGTAATGATGTATCAAGAACTTCGAACTATAGCAAGAAAATACCAAGCCCGTTGAAAATAATTTCTTTCCAACACAACTCTTACATATCTGAATTTCTAACAGACCACATTCTGGTCGCCATAACAGAAAATAGAAAATCAATTTGCTGAGGCAAACCTGAATAATCAATCAGTCTTCACTAAATGAGCAAAATAGAAACAATGAATATAATTGGACGCAAAAATTAATTCACAGGATTTGGTCTAACTCTCTTTAGAATAGATATTCTCTTTACAAGGTTAAACGGCGTAAACACTATGCTTTCATCTCTCAGGTATGTCCCTCTCTCTTAAATGTTACTATGTTTTAGTCTTCCTTCCTTTGTACTGCCTGAAGTTTTAAAGTTTCCATTGCTTGCCTACTGAAACTCCAGTTAGTCTAAAACTTCTAAATGAGTAAATAACAAAAGAATGCTACCTTGTTAAGTATACTTGTAAGACTACGGAAAAGGGGCGGTTCATTACTTAAGCACCCCTATTGTGGGGGTGTGAAGAGGCTCGGATGCACATAATCTTAATTTGATGCGCAGAGACTATTTCCGCAACTAAATCCTCCGACCACCAGGCCACAATGCAATAATCTTACCTTTGAGCCAAAGTTTATCCGCTGTATTCATGTAAGACTATGGCGGCAATAATGTTAATAAATGGTATCTAGCTTCAATAGGCTGTTCGAACTATATGCTACCGTCATTATGTTGATACTTCAAAATTTCTTCTGTAGAAAAGAACATAGGCAGCTGAAGACTTTATCTTCTCCTTGCTGATGGGATTAACATGGCTATCATCAAAGTCATACCACTGATCACCACCTCGCTACATGAAATACAGAAAAGCAGAAAAAACGGATGAACATTAACAATTGCAATGAGAGCGTTTGTCTAAACAATTTACAGATAATAAAAACCTTCCACAATTTCATAATGATCATATTGATGCCAATCATATTCAATCAACATTTCACCATCTACAACTAGTAAGCTATTGGATAGAGGTCCAAAAGTCAATCCATAATCATCATGAAGAGTTGTTTGAGTTCTCAACCATTTCTAAGGTTTACGGGCTTTATGTGCTCTATAATGTTCTTAAACTCAAATCATTTCAAAACCATTTCTCATATCCCAAATTATAAGCTTAAAAAACAAAGAAAATAACAAGTAATAAAAAAAAGGAACAGCGCTTACATGGACAAATGCAGTATAGTGCCCACCTCCCATGCTTCCATAATGGTTACTGACAGCGTAAAGTGTGTAACGGTAAGACTCACCATTCCCGTGGCTAATATAAGCTGACAAGTCGAGATTATCTACAGGGAAGTCAACACATGTCTCCAGCTTGTTTTTGAAGTACCGACTGTATTGAAACCTCTTAAGATGAATGACCAAAATTTCAGGCAGTCTCCAAAGATCTAACTTCTTACTAGCTTGACGATGTTTTTTACAGCCAGGACAGTACCTGACATTACAGAAAACTGCTACTTAGATAATAGTCAGACGAGAAGATAAGTAATTTAAGAGAAGAATGGGTATGTTCCAAGTGATCGCACAGAACAGAATAGTTGTATGAAATTTTGGCACAGAAGTATTTTCTCAAGGAAAACAAAAGTTTAGCAAAAGTATTTTCCTAGCTGTGTTCGTAAGATCAAAATTAGGAAAACCGACAGCTGCTCTAACTTGTACTAATTGACGGGGAAAAACAGGGAGAAAAGATTAACATTGAGATTTAAGATAGATGCAAACAGAACTTTAAACTGAAATCCAAATCATTACAAAAACAGGCTGTCCCTAATTAGTGACATTATTTAGGGTTTGAACTTTAATGGCATGAAGCATCCAACCCTAACCTGCAAATAGGATAATTTAGTGATGGCTATGCTGAATTCATAGCAGTTCTGAGCTGAATAAAAATGCTGAGCTAATGTGAGACCAGAACTAAAATTATTTGGAAAAGCTTAAATACATAGTAATCTAATTTAAAAGATCTTCCACACATGGAACAGATTAACATGCTTGCGAATCAAAGAGTGTACACTTTCTTAAGACAATAAAAAAGGGCTAACTAACCACATGTCTTCTGGTCCAAGAGGTTCTTCTTGTAAGAATGCTTCAAGACACTTGTATAGAGAAACTGACTCTTGTGGTCTCTTTGCTAAAAAACCAGACTTGAAAACCTCAGGCAATGAACTACAAAGTTGTGTATCATATTTCTTAATCTGTTCTTCTGACCAACACACAAGCACGTGCAATAGCCTCAACTCTCCATTTATTGCTAGAGGCTCGTTCATTAGTATCTTGGAATTTTTGATAGTCCCCTTTTCGTCTGTATGGTAAAACTCAATTCCTCCATCTGAAGGAGTGTCTAACTCATTCACATTTGAACCTAAACTAGGAGTTGTGACCTCCATTTCTGCAACTTCAGTTTCCTTAGACATGACACAGTTTTCTAAGGCCTCTTCAATTGGATTTTGAAATGGATGGAACCATTTTAGATACAAATTGTGGAGATCAGATCCATTTGTAACATTACAAAGCCTAGCTACAACAGGAATTCCAAAGGCCTTCCAATTCAGAGTTCGCTTCCCATAGACAAACTGCCTGAAAAAATTATATCAAACAGAAACTTTATTAAAAGGAAACCACAAGTGACAATAAAGAACCTCATTTAAAACAAGTATATGGATGTGAGCAAGTCTGTGACAGTGAGTATTAAATCCCTGCTGTGTTGTAGGGATTATGAGACTAGGAAAAATATTATGAAATCATTCAGCCAAATGTTACCGCGTATCCTTTTATTCTTATAAAAGGCTTCATAAATTGGACATCTCATATTCCACCGACTTACTTTATAACCTCAATGTAAGAAAGAAAAGAAAGGAGGACGGCTCCCCTCCAGGCCATATGAGACATGAAAAGTATATAACAGATACATACTGAATTCCAAATAAGCATTATGATAGATATTCACAACACTATAATAAAGAAACGTTCTTACTAAAGAAAATCAATCTTATTACCACAAATATATTGACTTACTCCTCCATCTGCTGGTTTATGAAGACAACCAAAGGGGCGTCGGTGTTATTTTTCAAAAATCGGTACGCAACTAATTTGTCAGCATCTCTTATTAAGGATAATGAATCGGTAGGATCTTCAAGAAATCGTATAATGCAATTGTTGTATACCTGTACCAGAGCAATACCATCGGAATGTGGTTTTCTAAAGGACTAAATAGTATCAACAAAGAAACTAAAAATGGAGGGGAAGTGACTTCAAATGAGTTTAAACAAATATTAAAGAAAATAAACCTCAGCTACTAATAAGGTCTCATCAGTCCCCAAAGAGCATGCAATGCTAAGAGCACGGGTCAGGTCCTCAAATCTTCCATTTTTTGGAACAGAAATAGTATATGGCGATAATGGAGACATTTTATCACCACTGCCACTAACAACAGTAATAGTCATTGTCCGCATTGTTGTTGAAGGTAGAGGTAATGACAAGTACATGAACGGATCAAATGTCACAGAGACCTTCCTACAAATAGGACAAACTAATGTTGATTTATACTGACCCTGCATAAAATGATGAATGCAATCCATAAGGTAAAGAGAGTTACCATTAGAAGAAAAAAATAGTAAAATAGCTCTCATGAACATGAAAAGGACACCAAATTTCATCTTCAAATGAATTAGACAAAAAAAAATAGCAATCTAACTGGCAGGAGAGGTATCACTCAATCTAGAAGAATTTCTTATTATCCTATCTCCCTTCACAAATAACTGCTATTGCGAATTACAGGACTATTAGGACAAACTTTTCCATAAGCACTTCTAGGAGAGGAAAACAACACAAAAATGAAATAAACTTCTCCATTGGCCCACATTAGGTTATGCACAGGTCAAAAAACAAGAATTTGGAGAAGTTAAATAGAGAGTTTTTACAAATTAGTTAAAACATAAGCTAATTTCAGTTTATGGAGAAGCTAATTTCATTTTTTGTTCTTATTTTTGTCTTCTAAAAGTATTTATGGAGAAGTTTGTGCAAACAGACCTTAAATAATTAGTTTGACTATTAACATTATCGACCAACAATGGAAGGGCCAATGGTTAATTGTCCATGCTCCTTCATCTCACATGAAACCATTATTTTCACCAGAAATGTCAACCCCCCCCCCCCGGTTTCCCCATTAATTATTTTCCCTAAAGAAATTCAATTATATAACACTACGAGTAAAATTTTTCTTTTAAACAGAAGTTCTTTGATATTAGATTTTCTGCCCAAATAATGATGTCTGAATTCATTAAAATGCTCTTTGCAATATTATAGACACGAATCAGGATCTAATTTCCAGAACTTGAGAATTTGGTATAACAAACAGACATAAGAACCTGTTATAGTTATAACCAATTGGTTAAAACAGTAGTTTGAACTCTTTAACTAAATGCTCAAGAAATCACTAATTTTCCATCAAAATTTCTAAAAATAACTACTTAAGAAACTGAATTCTTCACACCATGTGAGTGTATGTAATTAATTCTACATTGCATACAATGAGATGAATACATACTTGGCATACATCAACAATGACAGAATCATTGCGAGCCAAATGATTATGCCAATATTCATCAGCAACCTCTTCATCTGGTCGACCATCTCCATCCTTTACTTCAACATAAGGCTTACATTTAACACGATTCAGATCTTCATGAAGACCATCCAACAAAAAAGCAAGAAGTTCCTATTAAGATGCATGAATATGGTTGACAATGTTAGGGAACAGGAGACACCAACCTTTTAAAGCCAAAAACGTTAGCAAAAAAGAGAATGAAAGGGCCAAATGCACACACTTGAGAATCATGCTGATTAAACCCACTGAACTGGGGAGCAAATCTGGCAAGTTTTGATTTGAATACTCTTGGTGCCACAGGGCTTGCTCCAGGTGCCCATAACTTCCTGAGTAAATCTCCAAATGCTAAAGCTATCTCACCCTGACAAAGAAGCATATACCAAGAAAATAAATATTGGAAGACAACACAGGTATTGAAGTTTCCATGTCCCAACCAATGGCAACCATAAAAAATTTTAGATATCAAAAATATTAAATTATTATGAGCTGTGTTTGAAATGAATTATTACATACATTCATGCCCAGAGGGTTTTCATGATTGATTTCACTAACATAATCTTCCAGAAAATAATCAACCAGCTTTGGCGTATGTGCTAAACATTGGAGGGAACTGTTCATGAAGCAAGTATTTCCCAGGTTCTGTAATCCAGTTAATCCCAAGGAACCAGCTTCACCGGGGCCTAAAGAGAAGGTCAAAGAATTGGCATGCATACAATCAGAATTCACACTGTCAAAAGAGCCATTCATCTTCAGTGAAGCACTGCCAGAAAAATTTGCCATCTCATCTTTTTTCCCTTCCCTACATCTAATTGAGTCTGACAACCCATAAACTTGCAACTCCAAAAGAATCTGTATATCATGCAAAGTTGACATTAATATGGCACATAAGGAAATCAAATAACAAAAGCCTTATCTCACTGGAAGCTAATTTCATATAACCAATATTTCAGAAGTTCAAGTCACTTACGATAAATTTTAGTAAAGTCATGAGGAGACACTCAATCTAAACAAAGTAAATGATAACTCACAAAGAATCACAGAAATTTAAGTTATGTTCAGCAAAGACAACAACAACAATAGCCTCTATCCCATTCGACAACATCAACTATACATGGATCACACAATGGGACTTGGTTAAAAACCAAATTCTTAGGAAGCTAACAACTTCTGAGATATTATTGAAGAAGCTATCATTGTCTTTAAGTTCCGAGAAATTATTCTTTTCTCCCAAATCATTCAACCCTAAGGTTCTTGCATCAACAAACCTAGGGAAAAGAGTCAAATCTCAGCAAGAAAATTCAGAGGACAAAAGCTTCTTCACCATAAAAACTGGTGAAAATATAGGAGAAAAGATTTTTTTTCTGTGCATAAGGAAATAGGTTGCTTCATCAGAAGATCACTAAACATTTGCTCCGGACTGAAAATTAACATCTGATCACATAAGCAATATCATGATTGAACACCGTACAATTTATACGGCACAGAAAATAAATAGCATAGGAAGTATAGCAATAATGACATCATGTCCCAAACTACCAATATAGCAATACCTGATATTGACCGAACCACATAAATATGATAACATTTTACTAAAATTATTAAGTCATGTAATAAATACAAATAAAGGACCCCAAACTAAAAAAAATGTATTTCATGCAGAGGAGAACTTGTCTTAGGGGTGTCAAAATAAGTCAACCCGGTTCACAAAAGTTGGCTCATCATGAGTTGAGCTAAAAACGAGTCAATTCAACAGGGCTCACTTTTTGGTGAACTAGAAATTTTGTAACCAAACTCGACTACCACATGTTGGTAGGTTAGGTGGGTTGGCTCAATTAAACACGTTTTGTTCTCCCAGTTTGTTCCCTATATTTATTGTTATACAATCAAAGTGGATTGACTCGATTCACCTTTCTATAACAATAGGTGTTCACTTATTTAACCACAATTAAAAAGTAATATTATAAAGATAATAATTGAAAATCAAAGTTTTAACTTATATAATTGGAGAAACAAATAAATTAAGCATCCAAATCATTCAAACATTATTGAACAAGCATTCTAATCTTAAAATATACCAAAGTGATAACCTACATAATTAAAAGTACAAAATAATTATAATGAAAAAATGATGAAAAAAATGATAAAGGGTTGTTGACATTGTTGGGTTATGGATCAACCCACCTCCAACTCCGCACAAATCCATTTAACTAGTTGGTTAAGTGAGTCAAATTCAATTTGGCCCACATTTAAAAAAACAACTATATTTTTTCCAACCAAATCTGACTTAAACCCGTGGCCAGTCAAATTGGTTCACAACCCATTTTGACACCTCTTGTGTAGTAGCTAAGGAGTTATGGTTATGGCACATAACATACATACGCTCATCCCTAACACTGGGAAAATGGAATAGTTTGTGATCAAAATATAATCTACAACTGTGAATATAAAATACAAAGACATACAAGCATAAACAAACCAATTTTAAACAAGACAAAATACTACACACCTCCTGATCAGACTGCCTTTGACCGTCAACTGGGATCTGATTTTTGTCACTCGTAAAAAATGTTATCTGACCTGAATAGTCCCAAATGCATAACTGTGCAATAACAGGTAAGAAAAATGTCAATTTCTAGAAGTAACAGTAGAATTGCATGTGTGTAAAACATCGGAAGGGATCCACTTAATAACATTTTCTAGAATAAAAATTTGAAAATTTTTTAACTGTTCATTCATGTGATATCCTTATAACCATGCATATCGAATTTTAGATAAATTTAACATAACCAGGTATGTAATTTTACCAAAAAAAATGGACTTGATCTTTTTATTGTCAACTCTTAATCCAACTCTTGGATTAATGGGATTTAGAGTGTATAAAGAGTAAAATTTACTCTTAGAGTAAGTGGATTCCTTCACACACATAACTATAGCTGTAAAAAGAATATTCTATTACCATCTCTGAATCCACACTGAACATTTTGCAGGCTCTTTTAAAAAGCTCAACTGCGTTGTCCTAAAAAGAAGGGAATAAATGGGAACAACAGATTAGAATTTGAATAATAACATGATAATGAACATAAAAGCACAATTCCTTAATGATTTTGAATATAAAAGCACTTGCATTAAATCAAATTATTGGTGTGTGTATGGAGGTATCGTGTTACTCAGAGAGTAATTTCACGAGAACCCTTGATCCTCATCCTTCATCTCTTTCAATCTAACAATTTCACATTTCCTCTAATGGATACACAAGACCTTGTAATGGAGCACCTATATATAGGATACTTTGCCCAATCAACATCACAATACCCAGAAATTTCATACTCCCCTACCTTTGTCCTAGAGTTTTTAATATACCTGAGAATGTGAATCATAGTATTCCAATGATCAACATAAGGAGCATGCACGAATTGACTAACAACTCCTACTTTAAAGGAAATATCAAGCTAGGTAATTGCTAGATAGTTGTTTTTCAACCTGTCTCCTATACCTTTTTAGATTTTGAATGTGGTTCACTTTGCTCTATAAATAACTTTTTATTTCGTTCTATAGGATTATCAATGGGCCTTAGAATCCACCATGCTTGTTTCTTCCAGGATATCCAAGGCATACTTTCTCAACAAAATAACAATGCCTTCTTTGGATTGAGTCACTTCTATCCCAACGAAGTATTTTAAATTGTTGGAAATCCTACATCAACTAGATATAAAGCTTTTTAATAGTTTATAAGTGGGTGCAACACCTTACAAGCCAGTTTTGTAAGATTGAGTTAGGCTTAAAGTCCACTTCTTAATATGATGTCATTTAGAGTCTATCCTAACAAGGTTATTAGGCCTATCGGACCACCCTTAAATATATAGTCTCACACACGAGTTGGGGAGTCTCGACATGATAAGGGTGTTTTGGAAATCCCATATCAACTAGAAACAAGATTTTTCAACCATTTATAAATGGGTGCAAACATCACCTTACAAGTCCGTTTTATAAGGTTGAATTATACTTAAAGTCCACTTCTTAAGACAAACAACCAAGATCCTTGGTTTGAAATACTAAACAAAAGTTGTTTCAATTAGGAGATTCTAACGTCGTCATTTCATAACATTACCATAAAGAGCAAGGTAAACACATTCATAGCGATTTGCTTTATTTCATCCCAAAATTTTCCACAACATGGCTAAACTTTCTAAACTAGGCTCTTAGAGACTATTTAAGCTCATAACAGGTTATTAATGTCTAAATGACGAAGAGACCAATGACAAATAGCATTCATGGCATGGAAGAGGCGAACAATAGTAATCTTGTAACAATAGTAATCTTGGCCACAGGAGAAAAACTATCTCAGTAATCAAGACCATGTAGTTGAGTACAGTATTTTAATATTGTTGAAGAATCCACATTCAACTAAAGATAAGGCCAAATTATATTATACCTCATCTTGTCAATCCGAGTTTGTGAAATTGAGTTAAGTTTAAATTCTACATTTTTAAGAAATATAATGAAGCCTTAAAACAAGTACCAGAAGCTAATTTACTAACATATACCCATTTCAACCAACCCACCTTACCAACGAGAGGAACCAACTCCTAAGTACCACTATGTAAACAAAATAGTACAAAGGCTATAAATGATGATAACGCAAAATTATACATAGGATTAGAATTTCAAGTAGATTGAATGCCTCACCCAAAAGTGATCGGTCAAACAAAATTTTCATCATGAGAAAGAGATGATAAAGAAGGATTCATCATATGGAAGCCTGATGAAGCACATGAATCAAGAGAGTCTTCGAGCAATGTAGGACTAGCTCTATGTCTTCTTGGTATGTTGATAAGTACCAATTTTGATTGTTTTTATACATGAGAAATATTGAGTACTTGTGGGTTTAAGTGTTATTTAAAATAGTAATTACTCCTAATTTGGAATTTAAATTTATGTTTTGAATCCTGAGGAAGAAAATCATTTAATCTCAATTATTGTAAAATTTCAGGTATAAAAGAATAAAGAAAATAATAGATTGAAAGATTCATGAAGAAAAAAAATAAAAAGTTTAAAATAGAAAAAAGCTCAAGAAAAAAGTCACTTAACCTAGGCCCAAAACCAAGTTTAAAAGGAGATCTTTAAGGTTTTGGGAGGCATCAAGACCTAGAGAACGGAAGCAGACGGCTAGAATCAAGATTCTCGTTAAATTCTTCATCTTTGGGATTGAATGTAATCTTTTGAACTCATTTGTGTTTTGGTGATTCTAAATATAATATTAAGTTTCTACTTCATTGGTATTTTCATCTTGCACTTAATGCTAGATTTTATCTGATCAATAGAGTCTTGATCTTGATTATTATTGAATTTAACTGGAAAGTACTTTTGAGTTTCTGAATTAAATAAAAATACTCAATATATTGGAATACTAGGGATAGGTTTTAGTGTATTGATTGCTATAACATCTGTTCTTAATGCTGGGTAATTTATTAAATTGCTGAGGGATCAGTGTTTGGAAATGACCTGAATTTCATATAAGAGGAATCGGTGTGTGAATGATTATTATATGTGCATCAATAGTGAGTAGTTACTAATATTGTATTTTATTATCAAATCCAAAATATGAATGAGGAAGATAGATGAAGTTCAATCCTAGAGTTTTTCTAGATCTTAAAAACTTTTTTTTTAATTGCTATTCATTATTTAATTGTCTTTATTGTTTATTAATTTAAATTATTCTTAATTTATCTTAAAACCTTTAACTGCTTAGTGAGTTATGAATTTGAGATTTGATAGCAAAATTGTTCGCTGTAGAATCGACATCCTTACTTTATAATTTATAAATTTATATTACTTTTGACTCGGTACACTTGTCGATAAAAGTCAACATATGTAAAAGGAGGAGTTGAAACAACTTCAACTAGATTGTAAGTTGGAGAATGAGGTTGATTCTCTTCTTGACTTGAGGTAAATTTGAAATTCAATTTAGGCACTTATCTGCATTTAATGATTTAATTTCTCTCAAAAAAGTAAATATAAAATTAACTTTTTCATATAGTTTACATATTTAAGTTTTTATTGGTTTTTTTGCAAAGAAACAAAATAAAAAAGTAAAAAATGAATAGAAAGCCTTTGCTTGAGAGCCAAAAATCACGCTCAAGCGAAAAAGAAGTATGCTATCTTTGTAAGATGGTTGCTCAAGCAGTGAGCTAGTGCTTGAGCCATGGAAAATAGATCCAAACACGTTTTGGACACAGAATGCACCTCTCTTGACTCACAAACACAACAGTCCAGCGAGAAGCCAAAAGTCCAATTCAAATTATGACATCAACTCTCCTCATTCAAACCAGCACTCAAATGAGAAGAACTACCTTTAGAGCCAAGCAATCAGTCGCTTGAGCAGTGTCACCAAGCAAATGTTACTATGCAATTTTGAGGAGTGAGTCAAACTTACAAGGACAACTAGGGATATAAAGAACATAACTTAAATTTAAGAAGAAAGAGAAACTTCACCAACTCTCAGAAATGCAACTTTGAAACCAAAGTAGCAGGGAGAGTTTAGGTGAAGAAATAAAGGAAAATAAGGAATTATTACCAAAAATATGGTGAAAAGCATCAGAATCAACAATCCACGGACCTTGAATCTCTACTGATTGAGAATTACCAGTTGTTGAGACACTTGGTATCAAAGATGATTGGGCTTGGCTACTAGATTTTAGCCTAAGATATTCCTTATACTCCTCGTCATAAAATTTTGGATGATTTAGACAATTGTGGTGCGTTGTTAGGAAAGTCATGTAAAAAATAACAAATTTGTTAAGAATGTCCCATCCTTTCATAGTATGAGCACTATGGACAGCCACTTTTGCCAACATGTCCTACACGAATTCCACAACTTGCTCCTTATCAAGTAGACACTATTGCTAAAGATTCAACAAGTTCAAATCTCTCACTACTTTTCAAGGTTGGATGAAATGTGTATAATAAGGTTCTCAATTAAAGGAACTTCTTGACATGTCAAAATTTGGTCTCGAATCTTGTCAAAAATCTAAACTCATGGCATGCAAGGCCAGCACTATGTACAGCTTAACAAGTTTCCTCTTCATTTCATCCACAGAATCTGCTTTTGAAAATATTTAAAGTTCTAAAACTGTAGATGAGCAACAAAGAGACCATGTCATAATGAGATTGCTTGAAAGATGTCAACTTTTCATATGAGTCACGTAACCACTGAATATTGTTGTAGATATTTTGAGCCGTCCTCCAAAAAGAATTAGAGGTTTTGAAAGTCCTCAATGTTCCTAAAGTGTTGAGCTCTAGATATTGCCACAACAAAACACAATGTTGGAAATCAAGCTTTTTCCACTACTCTTGACTATCTAATGGACTTCAATAATATCTTTCTCTAGACGATCACATCATCTCTGAACAAGGAAACATAGTTCCATAGAAGCTGACCAAGATAGATAGTTTTTGCGTTTGAACTTCACTGAAGTTATGGTTGGAGTTCCAGAAATGGAAAAAAAGGACCACAATGAGTCATGTTGGAACAGTGAGAAAACTAAACCCAAGGGAGAATGAGAACTTAGACCTACGTTCCATGCACAGAAAGGATGGCAGGGCAGTTTCTGCCTCTGGGACCAGCTAAAATGAGTCAAGCTTGATGACGCAGACTGACTTGAGGTCCACTGGAAAAGTTGTCAATGGTAGTGGTAGTAGCCGAACAATGATTGGAATAATAGAGCGAGATTAGAAACCACTCTAATACCAACTTAAATCTTAAGTTTTAGAGATAAAAGCTTGAGTTTTTCACTCAGTTGTAACATATATATGTGTGAGTGTGTATCAAAAGGTACATTGTGATAGCAGGACCGATTGTTGCACCTACCCAAATGGCTACAGCAGGAAAAGATAAAGAAAGACTAACCCATTACAAGAGATATATATTTATACACTCACACCCACACATATATTTAAGAAGAAAACTTAGATTAAAAAATAAATAAAGGATGACGAAGAAGAGTAAACTGGATCACTCCTATATGTGTATATGTGTGTATGTATCATTTTTAACAATGTCTTGATAAAAACGAAAGTCTTAGACCATCCAAAAACTATGATGCACCTAACCAAGACATAATAAACAACAATAGATGGCAAATGTTCAGTTGGGAAATATGTTCCACCTCAAATCTCTCTTTCAATGACTATAGAACAAAAGTGATGGAAAACATAAATTAATATCTAAATCCTCAGTATCCCACAAAAAAATATATTTATCAAAATTGACTAAATTATGGACTAGGCCCAGAGTGTGCAATTAGGTGTTGCCTTGCACAGGGTGATGGAGAATAACATTGGAAACTTTGAAATACACAATGAACTGACACGCATTTAAATAGGAGCTGAGGAGGTATACCTTGGTAAACTGCGAAATTATTGTTCACTTGCCTCTTTTCTCCACATATTTGAGGAGAATTTCTAAAGGGTGGGACCCACCTTTTTTGAAAAAATTGTATGCTATTCTAGGGTAACAAACAGACCAACGTCCCTCATTTCCACTCATTTCTATCGTGTTCCTTCCCTTTCATGGCCATTTTCACTATACCAACACAACATAAAAGAAATTGAAGAGGACAAAAGCCAAGCCAAGAGAGAGAGAGACCTTTTTGCTTATTCTTACTCCACATGAATTTGTTTCCCTCTGAACAGAAAGTCTGAGCTGTAAAGGATATACATCTCCCATATCACTGTCAGTGGCTGAAAAGCCTTTGTCATCCTTCACTACATTTTTTGAATCACTATGCCTACATGAAACCAAAGCACGTGATGATGCAGATATGAACAATCTAATATTCTAGATGTCAGAAAGCTTTCATCAGTAGCATCATGAAACATGAACTATTTTAATTTCAAATCCTCATTAAAAACAAAAACTCGCATGTTATAAAATCTCAGATCTACTTATTATGGAACATGCAATGCAAGTAACCATTTGCAATTCTGTACAAGATACATACGTTAATAAAACAAAGAGAAAGGAGTAATATGACCTAAAATTCTGAATCAATGCATTGAATTATGAATCATTAATATGCTAGTTACTTTTAAGTTCAGGCCTACGTGTACTATATATAACATGTTAACATGAAGGGGGACTTGTTTAGCGTATAACGGCCAAGAGAGCAACTTTGATTCAAAACCCGCGGACTGAGCTATTGATAGGTAATAATCTAATGGTTATCAAACAACAGCTACGATAGAAGATTAAAACCACTAGACCTCTCCTCCATAGCATCCTTAGTTAAAGGTGACAAGTCTGGTAAGCAAGCAAGCTTTCTTCATGTGGCACTAAGTATACTTAATCTTGCACCTTCAAAAATAAGTCCTTCACTAATATGAAAAGTCTGCTTAGACATGTTCAAAGGTTATGGACAACACTCTGCAAGGTGCAAACCGCTTCCCAAGAACTTTTAAACACTCACAGAAATTCCAACTATCTTGCATCAAATCTAGTATCTTCTGGTCACAAAACCCAATTTGCTCAAATAATTAATTGACTTGTATACTACAAACTGAAGCATAAAAAAGCGGTAGAACTCATTTGCCACGGAAACAGAAAAATCAATGATGACTATGTCCAAGACTTGAAATTCTTTAAGTTCAGCAGGCAACGTGATTATGTGACTATATAATATGGAGTGAGAAAAACTGTTAAAACTATTTCAGCATAAATAAACAGCACAAAGCTGAGCCATAAATGTTAAAAGCTAGAAGAATTTCGCACAACACCAGCTATCTAAATTTCAAAAAGCTATGGGATCCAAATGTAGGTTGAAGTAGAAAAAAAAAAGTTGCATCGGTGCACATTCTAACCTAAACATCATACATTTTAAGCCACCTATCCATCTTTACTCACCACTTGAGTGCCTGCAACCACATATCTCCAGATACCAAAGCAAAATCCCGTCCAGATACACCAACTTCGCCATTTTCACGAATGTTCTGCAAATCCTCCTCCCTCCGAAGACTGAACACAAGATCCGAGTTGAAGATGGTATTGATAATCTTCATAGGACCAGCATAGGACGAACCAGGAAAAGACGAATACGCAATTCCCTTCTTCTTATCCGAATCCGCAGGCATTGAATCCTGAGCATCCTTCCACCACCTGAAACACACGGAATCAACCACCAGCGCTCTTCACACATTCAATCTCAATCAAACAATGCAGACAAGCTCGGATCACAGCAAAATCCATACGTGGCACACAAAAATCAACACGCCAGCCAGTTCGATTATTCCACGAAAAACATTAAAAATACATAAAACCACAAAATCGAATTCAGCTTCGCCTCGATCGGTCCAACCCTAAAGGTGCATTGTTAGTTCCGTTGCTTCGGATTACGGAGATTCACAGTGAGGAAATGGAGTCACAGATTTAGGGAAAGTTAAATAAGGCGCGAATTGAATTGAAGTGAGAAATGAGTGGAATCTTGAAAGGGGAGAGACCTGTGAGGAACGAAATAGACTCGCTGGTCCTTATGTGAGTCTGCTCGCTGAGAGTTGTCGGAGCTATCTTCGGAGGCACAGTCCATTGCAGAGAGAGAGATTCAGAATTCGCTTCCAAATTATGCAGATTATTTATAGAGCGAGAGAAAGCAGAAAATGAGAGAATTGCAGAGAAACAAGTAACAAGTGGAGCTTTTGTGGGAAGAGAAGACAAGGATGCAAACCACAATACTATTACAGGATAGGGAGGGAAAAATATAGTCTACTTTCGTAAATTTTTAACTTATTTACTGCCCCTCATGTTTTATTTCATTAATTTTAACAAATAAATTTATAACGTTGTAAATAAACTATTAGTATTCATGATTTCTCTAATATAATCATAAATACAGCATTTATAAGATTTTTTCATAATTAATTCCCACATAAATATGTATTCCCTTCATTTATAAAATTTATAACGTTGTAAATAAACTATTAGTATTCATGATTTCTCTAATATAATCATAAATACAGCATTTATAAGATTTTTTCATAAGTATGTATTCCCTTCATTGAACAGGAAATGTATTTTTAATTTGGTATATTTGTGACTGGATTTAATTAACTTTTTATTAAAAAAAATGAATCAAATATAAAATAAAAAATTGTTTATCTTGTTTTATTTTAAATTTAATATAAAATTTGAACCCAACTAATATTTTGGAATTCGATTTTATTTGTAATTTTAAACATTGTAAAATTGTTAAAAGAATTACAAAACAATTGTAAAATACATTTTACAAGAGATGGTTGTTAAATATTTTACGATAAAAAAGACAATTAAAGAGATTGTGAATTATTTTTTATGATTATTGTTATTTTCACAATACAAAAATGTTGTTTTATTTTAATAAATATTAATCAATAATAATTAATAGATAGATATACTAGTTGTTGTTTTTTTGTTACAAATAAAAACTGTGGAGTAAATTATTCATCTACTTCAAATAATAGCAGCACCATTACTTGATCGTATATCCCAACAAATTTTAAAAATCATATTTCAGTTTCTTATTAATTTTAATCAAAAAAACTCATCAGTCCAGATTTAAATATCCTTAATTTTGATAATGTAGAAGGCTCAAAAAAGATGTTTACTTTCTAAAACAAAAATTCTTAATTTGTTTTCAAATTACTCTATATAAATCTAGTTTAGTAAACATATTTAGGTAAGTGATATACATTTTGTATTCTTATTAAGACATGTGAAAAAAGGCTTAAAATGTGGGCAATCGAGATGAAAGAAGTACTAAACTAAATATAGTTTGAAAATATTTATCATTTACCTGTTTAATTTATAAATTATTACAATAAAATTTATTAAAAATATTAGTCATAAACTTCTAAAGTAGTCATTGAAAAAGTCATTAATTTTATAAAAAAAATGTAATTTACTGTTGGATAACAGTGTAAGAATTTATATTGTCCGTATATTTAAATGTCAGTGTCCCCATTTTTCAAAATATTATCCAATAGTTTTTATACCTTTATTCAATAATTTAAAAGAAAAGTATAATTGAAATTCATTGATGAAGTAAAATCTTTTACATAAACGTTTAATAGGATACCATCCCTTAAAATAATATTAAAAACATTAACCGCAATTTTTACACACTATAAATATTTGTTAGAAAATACTTTTGAATTGACCTAAAAACATGAATGAATTAAGATAGAATAAATTATAATAAAATATATATTTTTTAAATAATTTAAATGAAACGAAAAGAAAAATACTCTTGATAAGTGAGCAGAATACATTATTATTTGTTTTTTATATCTTATCCTTATTTTAAAAATACTGAAAGAAAACTCACCACTTCTGCAATGATAAAATAAATAAAAGGAGACAGTCAACCATTAAAAAGTCATTCTAATTATGAAATTAATTATAATGTATGGTTGGCGAAGAGACCTATATACATCATTCACTACAAATCATTTTAACTGCAGTTTTTTAATCAAATATAAGTGACAATTTTACTGTACATAATAATACTCTATAATTAAATGTATAAATTTATGCATTGTATAACGGTAACATTTGACTAAATTCTTATGATATTTCATGTACTGATTAAAAATGCTTAATGTGTAGTAATAAAATCTATTTAACTGGATAAAATTACTCTTTACTTTTTTTCTTCTTTTAATATTGTACAAGGTTTTTGAAAAAATATAATGAAAATATTGTGACAGTAACATTTCAATCTTAACTAAGTCATTGTGAATTGACACATCTCATCATGCATGAAAATTTAGTAAATATTTAAAATAGGATGTAAAAAATTGTTGTAGTAAGTTTTGAAAAGGAAAACAGATCCGAAAAATGCTCTGGCACGAGGCTATGACACATAAAATGATGATGGTTGTGGGCCTGAAGAAAACCCTAACGGTAGCAGCTTCCACTATTTTATTACTGTAAAGTTGCTGCTTCACTCACCCCTTCACGTGACGAACCAGCCTCATGTGTTGATCTACTTTTCATCACGTGCCTCTTATGTTATTGGCCTCCTAATCCTGTAGCAATGCCCAATTATCTTTCAACCCTGATGGTTACTGCAGAATGCATTCATCAACTCCTACAATTAATCTAAATATTTTAAAATATTATTTATAATAATTCTAGATCAATATTTTAACAAATTATAGCTCCCATAAATATCTTTTGTGGTTTCGTCAAAGAAAAATAACAGTGGATGACTAATAATACCAAATGGGATTACTACTATTCATAATTCATCAATATTTACAACTTTTAGTTTATCATACAGTACTACTATTGTTAGTATGGCTAACTTAAATGAAATGTTTTACTAAATATAACTTTTAATAGGACTTAAGTACGTTTGTATTATGATAGCTCTTCATTCTTTTTTTTTAATTTTTAAATTATTAGCTTTAATTGTTCTAAAATGTGTGTGTATTTGATTTTAATCTTTCTAAAATGCTTTTTTTTTAATTGTCAGCGTTTTAAACTTTCAAATAGCAACATTTAGTTTCTAATATTTATAACTTAACAGAGCTATTTTTATATTGATATCTTTTAGATTTTTCAATAAGAATTATTTTTTATTACTGTAGGCTAAGATTTTATTTCAATCGAGTTTTTTTAATAATGTGAGTTAAAAAAAATTGATCTTTGTAGATTGTTTTTTAATGTAGGTAGCTAAACTTTTTAGTCCATGTCTCTCAGGATTATTCCTCAATTAATATCTAAGACTTTTTTGACATAATTATTAGAATTTCTCTAAAGTAAGTCATAAATTTGTTTCTAATGAATAAAATATTTTTGGTTAAGTTTACAGATTTTTTTTTTATTGGAGAAATTTGTTTAATGGTCATAAATTTATCCAAATGTTGACTAAGGACTTCAAAAAGTATTAATTGAAAATAATATTAACTGATTCAATTGATATTGTCAAAATTAGTGGAAATTTTTTTTTCACAAATTTTAAATAAAAGAATAAAATTAAACGATCGAAAAATATTAATAATTGATATTTTTAATTATTAAATATTATTTAATATTAACTTATATTTGTTTTATTTTGTGATAATTGAAAATAAAATTTTAATGAATTTGAATTATTCTTCCTAAATTAAACATTTAAAAATAAAAGAATTGAAAATAAAAATAATTCAAATTAACATATTTAAATATCCTCAAAAGTTAACTAATGTTATATAATTCTAAAATAAAAGTGACTATTTTCAACTTTTAAAGGGAAAAATGACCAATACTAATCAAAACTTACTCATTGACTTAAAAATATATTTAAATTTATTAATATTTCTTGTACACCTTTAATTGTTATTTTATTGATATTTCACAAACATTATGCATCAAAGATAATAAATTCACTTTGTCAGTACAAATATCAAAACCTACTCCTTCACATAGTAGTTTTACAAAGATTCCCTACATCCATTATTTAGTAAAAGGAAAATATATTAAAGAGGTGTATATCCTTTGGTGACCATTTACACAGTTTATTGGTATTGAAAAGGTGTATTTAATTCACTTTTCATGGACCATACAATTTCTTTTTTATCCATCTACATTTTTTCTTCATTTTGAACATTTATTGATTTTATTTTGTTAGAATGCATAATACATAAAACTTTATAAAGGTTTAAAGGAATTGAGTATATTTTATTAGGTTAAAATCCTGTGAGGGTAAACCAAATGAAATTAATATTGAACCCCATCCTAATTAAGGCCTTAAAATGTAAAGGTGCATATTCTTTCACAATATTGAAACATTTCATAATCATTGTTAGAATTTATAGTTGAACATTAAAGAGAAGACAGAATTAGAGTTATAAATATAAATAAATTTTTTTTAAACAAAGCTTTAATAATAATTAATTAAACAAATACTTATTTAAGTATTGTTGTTGGAAGATGAATTCTAACAAATATGTGTGTTAAGTCCTCATTGTTTGAGTGAAGATATATGTGTGTTTTTGGGAAAAGTTTCGTATGAATTTGATTCAATTACTAAAATTGAGTTTAAATCTAAGTTGGAGCATTTTCAATATACAATCATACAAGTTCGTATTAATACACGACTTCTTACACATAAAGCAACCCATTTTCTGTAATGGTGGAATTGCATCTTTGCACCTTACAATATAATGATCAAACAATAATAATTGTGTATCTTCTTCTTCACTCTTTTCCTTTCTATCTATACCAATAACAAAAAAATTATCTCTGAAAAAATACTAAAGGAATTGAAGGATTTCTTCAATCAACAAGAGACTGGTCCTTTAACTCATATTTACTTTCAACACTTTGAAACTTCATCTACTTATAGACTTTAATTCATTCAATTCTTTCTTATTTTTCACTAGAATTGAAGTCATTCCTAATTGTTGTCCACAACTTCACTCATAGAAACTTAAGATTTAATCTTACTAGCAAGAGTTTGGCCAAAGATGATATGTTTTCAGTAAGAACAACCAGAGACAGTTGTCAAAGTAGCTACGTAGAACAATGGCCACTTCAGATATCGGACACCAAAAATCTGAAACCGATTTTTAAATTAAAGGTGACGCATGTTAATGGTTTGTTCTTTTCATCTTTTAGTGTCATCTCCACGGTGTAGGTGCCCTGTAAACATTACAGACAAGGAATTGATCTCAGGTCTCAATATATTGTTCCCAAATTAAAAAAGTAGAAAAGGTTTACATCCCAATAAACTGTTATCATAGAAAAAAAAGCATGCTTGAAACAGAAACAGGAGTACACAAAAATTTTACATCAACAAAACAGATAATAAAATTGATGAAAAGCCAAGTCCAACATTAGGAAGAGAATATCAAGCAAACTGATACTTAAAATTAGGGTAGCAACAAAAATTGCCAAGTTACTTGAATCCAATCATTGAACTACCAAAAATAAGTCCTTTAAGAGTATATAATGCAAACTTGACTAAGATATCATAGACACACAAAGAAAGAGTAGATAGGTCTGACACTATAGAATCATAATTAGTAATTGAGTGCATAAGAAATTTGACCTGATCTCGAATTTAAAATCTTAAGACAATAAATTTGTAGATTTTTCTTTTTATATTGTTCATCCATCATCTCTACCTAACGTGAGACTCCTAACTTTGTACTTGAATCCTCTCATCTCCCCCTCATAAGTCCTTACCACACACATTGCAAACTCTCATTCGAAATCCAACTGTCTACCCACAATTCCTTACTTGTATAGTTGGGTTGGCTTTTTGCAAAAGGTAGATTGGGTGGTTAGGATAGAAATCTGAGGATTTGATTCATAAACACAAAAACAAGGTCTTACACACTAAAACACCAACTCTAAGAATTGTCCATTTTACTATATTGACTTTACCTGTCAGAGTTTAAATGACTCTTGATACATAACCGGATACCAAAGGGCAATTACAGATGTTTACAACTCTAGACTAGCTAGCTTCATGAAATTCCATAAACTATAAAACATTCAGAAGCTTGGTATATAGAACAGAAGGAAAGAATAATACAATATCAAATGACTTTAATCAATTGAAATGTAATCACATGTTAAGTTTTTCAGCGTATGTAAGCCTACATCTAAGGGCACATCACGTACTTTGCACTAAAGATCGCAAAATGAGTTTGGAAGAGATGAGAGACCAAGAACATGCATTGCTGCTAAACAATCCAGAATATTATCTCTATTGCTCAACAGAATATTAATCTCTTTGTCTTGCTCTATAATTGCTAAGTTATATGTTAAGGGCCTCTTCATAGATATCAATGGAGACTTCATTCATGATAAGGTAAGATTTTTTATAGGCTTCATAGCTAAAAGCTTATATTTGGTAAACTGAAACTAACCGGTGGGGCAAATGCAGGCAACTTTTGGGTGTTAGCAACCACAAAACTGCCAGCAGCAACAGGACAAGATACTTCCTCACAAAAATCATGGATTTCTTTATGGACAACAAAGCCGAAGTATGAAACCATAATTACCCACTTTCCTCCATAAATAGCTTCACCTACATTCAAGTTAGACAACAAATCTATTCACAATCAACTAAACATAATTACAATAAACCATCAATTTCATCTCTAATGTATTAATCTCTCCTAAATAGTCCTTGAAAACAAATTATATAGCTAATCCCTCCAGTACTAAAAATACTACTGAACAGTCTCCTTAGTATTAAAACTTCAAATTAGTTTAGTAAAGTATATCAACGTAGGGATTAAATTAATGAACATTAAATACTTTAAATACTATTCATATAACTTCATTATTTTAAGGATTATATAGGGTGATCCTTGAGAAACCTTTTTTCTTTTACAGAAATCCTTGAGAAACTACATTTATGGTTTACTCAAATAATTAAGCAACGTATTAAAATGCTAAAGAAGATAAGTATAGTACAGTTTGTTAACATAAAACACTGTTCATATAACTAGAGTTTGTTAACATGGTCCCTGAATGAAAGAAAAATGGAATTTGGGGGGAAAACATAATGAAATGAAGATAGAGAAGATAGGGATTACCAGTAGCAGCTGAAATTTTAAAGGTGACAGGCCTAGCACGTAGAACAGGGTCTGGTGTGATTTCAACTCCAGACACCTTCACAGCATAGTTCACATCTGCTGCATAAATTTTCAATGGAAAATTAAACACAAAAAAAAAGTCACTAAATTAGCTGTGAATTCGTTATGCATAACCTGTGCATGACATCAAAGACAGAACAGAATTTATCAACAAATTGAATCCGATTAAAATTTAATTTCCCAAAAGTAAAGTTTAGAATTTTAATCTGGAGGACCAATGTGATGAGCTAAAAAAATCAGAATTGCAGGATAAAATTTCAAAAAGAGTAAAAGGGAGAGTGAGGAAGTACCACAGTATCTAAAGGTAGTAGCTTGAGCGTGGGCAAATGAAAGGGTGAGGATGAATAAGCATAAAAGATAGCTGAGCTTTGGGTGAAGCTGAGACTCCATGGAAAAGGTTTTCGAAAGATAGGGAACAATGTCCCAGGATGCATCCCGTTCTCGCATGACCTGTTTGGTTGGATAAAAATGGGAGGGGGAGAATGGATACACATGGCTGAAATAAAATTAGTTAATTGATAGAAGTGGAAGTAAGGAGGAATGAATTAGAACGATGTATTTTATTTTTTAAGAAAATTATTTTTGTATTTTTCATTTTTATTTTACTTACTTTTTATCTTTTATTTATTTGAAAATTGATCTTTCAATTAAGACTAGGCTCACTTGGCTTACGTGACTTAATAATTATGTAACATGTAATAATTTATTCTTTGATAAAACAAACTAGTGGTCTTGGCTCTAATACCAATTGTTAAATCGAGTACTTATTACTAAATTAAAAATGTAGCATTTCAACTCTTTCTATTTGAGAGTATAGCAATATAAACATCACGATTTGATTGTGACTTATCTACCTAACCTGAGTTATAAAACAATTGATGTCACCCACAACAGATAAATATATATATAATTTTTTAAATAAATATACATATAATCTTTTAAATGGGGTGTAAGATGACTTGTTCCTAATAAACCTATTTATGAAAAGTTTTCATAAGTATTTATGTTTGTTTATTTTATTGTTAAGTTTCATAATGAGTTTTTGCACTAAAATGGTACCATTTATTTATTGTATTTACTATAATAGAAAAAAATTAAGATTATGGTTAAGTTATACATAGTTGATACGACTTTATTTTAGAAAAAATTGTCATGGTCTAACATGACTTCATGTTGATCTAAGTTAAGGTTTGTTTGGTTGGGAGAGTAGATTTGAGGAAGTGAATTTAAAAAAATTTGAGTAGATTGTGTGTGAATAATAATATTGTTTGGATTAATAGATAAATAATAAGATTTGAAAGATTTTGAAAGAAATGTTTGTGAAAATTTTGGAATGATTTGATAGATGTTATAGTTTTTTTTTTTTTTTAATTGATATATTTGTGAAATTACTAATTGACTCTTGTGAAATAATTGATCTAACTGCATGTACAATATATTGCAATGAGTGTTTCATAATTTTCAATTACATCCTTGCAAATCTCTTTAAATGGTCAAGGATCTTATTCTCCAAATCTTTACCAATTCATCATTGCAAATTAATTCAACCAAATGCATTTGACCCACAATATCCATTCTTGTAAATAGTAAAACCAGGCAAATTAGTTTAATCAAACACAACCAAAATATTTGAGTGGTGTCATGATAGGATAACTTTGATAAAAAAATACGAATAACTTAAAACTTCATATTTTTCAATACATAAATATGGAATACTGTAAGCGAAATTACCATGTTAGTAGAGTAAAGTACTCTAGTCAAAGAGGGGTGAGAAAAACAAATTCTTGAATATAATATTATTTGTTAACCTATTCATTAAAATTTACAAAAAATAAAAATATGTTTGATTATTTTATTGTAAGGTTTGATAATAGGTTTTTACATCAAAATGGTGCAATTTACTTTTGTATTTATTAAAATAGACAAAAAAATATATTAAAAAACTGGATAAGTTGTACCTCGCTAACATAACATTATGTTAAAAATATCGTCACAGTGCAACACAACTTTAGGTTTATCCAAGTCAAATGAAGAAGTTATGTAGGGCAACACAACTTTAATACAAGAGTAGCTAACTTAAATTTTCTTTCTAAAACATAACTAATTAAATTGGACTAGGATTTAATTAAAGTTACCAGAATCTGTCAAAATAAAAACAACTATAGTTATGAGTAAGTCTAACTACTTTTATTGTTTTTGTTTTATGTTAATTAATAATTTAAAGTAATCAAATATTTAAATTTGGGTGTAACAATTTACGAAGCGAGTGCAAGTAAAGCAACATGCAAAACAATAAATCAATGACAAAAAATTATTTAATACTTTCATACTAGTTTATTTGATAATAGTTATGTATAATTCTTAACCAACTTAACCTCCATGATAATTCTTAATAGTGTAAAAAAAGGAGAGTCTCACTAAATAAAGAGAACAGGTGAAAGTTAAAAGTGTCTTCTTTAGTTGGCTAAAACATTTTAATTTTTACTTCCTTAACTAAACCGCCACCTCATTAACTTTACGAGATGAAGACACACATTTTGATTTTGATTTGTTTAATTAACCTCTCATTCATTTTGTTAAGCATTGCATCTAACTTTAATTAAATATATTGTTAATAGTTTAAGTATTAAAAATTTAGGATCTTAATTACGTGCTGGTCTAAAGTAAAGTGTTAAATGAATTGTCTAAATAAGCCATTAGTATTTTGTTTTTGAAATTAAATTCATTTAGAGAATTCCTGTTAACTTTTTGTAGAAATCACTTATTATGATTTTTGTTGAAATCTACCATAAACATGTATTTAAATTTAATAAAGATATTGGTTTATGAATGTATGCATTTATCACAATTTAGATGAAGTTTGCATATGAACTTTAGTTAGATCCAAATTTAATTTGGATAATAGAGTAACCAATTTTAACTTATTTTACAGCCTTTTAAAAGCTTTTGAAAATGTGAAGTTACATTTAATGCGTGTTACACGGATCTAGTGTTCGGGGATAGACTCTAGAATCCAATGATGTGCAACCAAACCCAATCAGAAGTAACATGGGGTTTCTGTTCCCTATGCATCTACCCTCTGAGGATTCTTCCTTTCAAAATAGAAAAAGAAGAAATGCAAACTTACTTCCACTCAATACCAAAGGTGTCATAATAAAATCATGTTATCTGCATTTCGAGAGTTTAATTTCATTACCCATATCAACATCTTATAGTTAATCTATGTACATTTTTTTAATAAGTGTTTCTTGAGTTTTACTTTTGTGTAACTGGATGAATCCTTAAGATCTATAACACTTAACCTTTTAGAAAGAAATGATGTTTTAACAATATCGTAAAATTATTTAAAATTTTTAATAATTTTTTCACATTCGTTGGTATCATACGAGATTTAAGAATTTTATATATTTCTTCTTCGATAGAAAAGTGTATATCTTAATTTTTTTTAATTCTCTTGTTTTCCTCTTTTTTTTTTTTTTTTTTTGATTAACTAATTTTTTTTTTTTTATTTTTTTTTTTTTTTTATGTTTGATTAACAAATTGTTATTATATGAAATGTTTTAGTATATTTAGTTCTACACTCCATTTCTACTCAAATAATTTTTAGTGGAAGAAAAAGATAAAAACAAATTGTTAACCTAACTAGGAATCATAATAATTGAAATGATTTAGTTGAAAAAATAATTAATGTCTTTCACTTGTAAACTCATAATGTGTTTTTTTTTTAAGTTAGTGTTTAAAAATAGATTGAAAATTACTTTATGTTTATTAAGTGATAAAATAGGTTAAATTTGGTAGGTTTATAGTTCTTTCTTAATTTAGTAAGTTAGGTTGATATTTTAGTTTGTTAATTTATTTTAACATAACTTGTCTAATCTCCGAATGTTAATTAGAGACGGAGAGAGTTGAACTACTAACTCTTTTTTTTAATTTAAATAAAAAATAATTCAAAAAATATTTATTTTGTTTTTGATGTTTTAATTTAAATAAAATAATATTTACAAATTAAATTCTAAATTCTATTTCCAATAAAATAATTCGAACAAGTAAAAAAATATTTTAATTTTTTTTCAGTTTAAGATATTAACTAATCAATAACTAATAAAATATTTCAACATATATATATATATATATATATTATACATATATGTTTAAAAAATAAAAAATTTATAAAATTATAAAGAAACAAAAATTTAAGATGTAGAGTTTGAGGGAAGTGGTTCACCACCTCTCTCAGCCTAACGAGGCCAGCTTATTCTATTTCTCTATTTCATTCTTGGCAATCCAAACGGACCCGTTTTATCAAATCTATTTGCAGCTTTTATTTTACAAGGAGACAGGGGTATCAGTCTTTCTTATGTCCTGCCCAATTTTGACTTTTGCAAAAGAGAGAGTGGTTATTCATTTTAACACTATTTAATATTAATATATTATTATTTTATTTATATATAATATTTTATTAATAAAATACAATGTAAAATAAAAGTATAAAATAAATAATAGTCTCAAAATAGTATTTTCTTTTACAAAACTATATTTTTTTTTCGTCTTTCTTGGATTTTGAACAGGAATAAGGTATATTAGATTAGTTTATGGTATATAATTAGGGTTATGGTATATAATTAGGGTTGACAGTTTGGAAGGAAGGGTAGGTGGTGAGCTTTTGAACTTGAAGTTGGAGACAATATAAAAGGTGTTGTTGGGTTGGATGGTGTAGGATCAGTTGACATTAATAGACTTCCAGAGCATATAAGGGGGACAAAAAGTGGCTATTCTTAGACCAATTAAATTGATCAATAACACATGGACTCATTAAGTATCAAATTAACAAACATAATATAAGGAAATAAAGTAATAATAAAACTCTAATAAAAAATTTTAATTATTAGGTACTTAGTATAAAAAACACCAACATAATGGAGTTATTTAAGATTATAATTTTTTATACAAGTCTTGCTTTTGTGTTTGTCCTATTAAATATGATGAGTACTCGTGTTTTATATAAAGAAGTAGTTAAAACAATTTTTTTAAAACATTAATATTGCAAAATATTTTAAGATATTGATAAATTCAATTAAATTAAGTGTTTTTATTGTTGTATATGATTTATGTTAAAAGTATATTAAAGAATATTTGTATCGCAAATAAGTTCTGCAATATATAATTGTTTAATTAAGAGAGTAGGTGTGAGTTATTTTAAAACTCCTTAAATATATTGGGTTCGCATGCTGTGGACCATTTCGTTTCCAGTAAATAATTTAATACTGAACTAATACACTAAAATGCAATTCAAAGTTAAAGGACTTATAATTCTTAGAGATTTAAAATCTTCCAGAATTTTAGAAATAATGGAAACAAAATGCTAAATGAAAGCCTAAAAAACCACATAATATATTTTTTAGCATAATTTCACTTGTACGTCTTATATTTTAGTCTATATGCAATTTTTCCCTTGATTCTAATTGATTGTATTTAATACTCATAGTTTTTAAATATTTAAATAAAGAATCATATGTCAACTTAGTATCTTAAATGATGTATTAAACTGTATAGATTAATAAAGGAAAATTGTAGAAAATATTGAATAAATATAAAAATATAAAGAAAGACTCTTATTTTTTTATCTTCTATACTTTTTATTATAATTTACTTTATGTTATATTTAAAATAGAGAAAAAATTGTTCAGCACAATTCGTGAATTAATTCAAATTATCATATGTATAAGCTAGATTGGACTAAAAAAATATAAATTTTCTTATGAATCGAACAAAATTGAATTCATTAAGAACTTAATTCAGGAACTCGTGATAAAAAAATTAAAAAAAATACCTTGACATAGTGTAATAAGAATTTAAAACAATTTAAAACAATAGAGTTTACTCAAGATATTCCCATTCGTGTCTAACTCCTCTTTTTTCCATAATTTTTATTTAAATCAACATGTCTCAATTCTAAATTCTACTTTTTTCATTTATTATAAGATTTTTAAATTTTCATTATCAATTATTGTTTTTTTCTAATATAGTTTAAAACCTTACACAAATGTTAAAATTGGAAAAAAGATTAATTACTAAAATTGACAACTCATGCTAGATTGACATGATTTTACTGTGAAAATATCATACACAATTTTACTTTAACAAAATAAGAAAAAATGTGAAATTGTGTATGTTAAGGAAGAGTTCTTTATTAACTTGAAAACCGTTGCTATAAATTTGTTTAAACTAATCATCATGCTTAAATGAAGTTACATGTTTTACTTAATTTTTTTCCTGATGAGTTTGAGATGGTAACGATTTCAATTAAAAATATTCGTTGTGCTTATGTCTTTTTTTTCTATCACAAACGAATCATCAACAGTAAAGTCAGCCCTAAGATACATTACTTCACTTAATCACAGTGATTAATCTAAATCGTGACTCCTACACATAATTTCTAAACTAACATAAAACTTGTCCGTACCTTATACATTTCACCGTCACTATAAAAATAAAATTGTACTTAAATAATATGATTTTTTTTAAAATAAATTGTATCACACTCAAGTGAATTGTTCATTTTAAATATTTATGTAACGAATGACCCCAATTTGAAAAAAAAAAATCCTTAATTATCATACATATCACATGCATTTAAATTAGACTCTATTGTCAATAAAATCAAACTCGATCCAGGCCCTCATCCCTCTCTTCTCGTCTTAGGCAGACTGCTGAATAAAAATTTTATGTTTGGTATACAATGAATTATATTTTCAAGTAGTAGTAGTAGTTTTTTTGTTATAATTATTTTAATAATATAGAATTTAGTTTTAGTTTTTCTATATTGAAAAAAAAATAAAAGACTATCATTGTTTTGAAGTGAAATGAACCGTATGTATAACCTATTTTTCTGTAATAGATTAGAGATACTGGTTGTTTTAAGTTGAGTAATATCTAAGTCAGGTTAAATTGGAAAATACTAGTTTGAGACCACTGTATATTTTTATTTGATATTATATTTTATTAATAAAATATTATATATAAATAAAATAATAATATATATTAATATTAAATGATGTCAAAGATGAATAGTGATGTCAAAATATCATCACTTAATTAAATTTATTTACTAAGAAATTCTTGTTAATCTAGTATTGAGTCTCTTCTAATATATGTATATAAAATAAGAAAGATACATGAATTTGATTAGAGGTTTTATTTTATTAGAGAGAAAGATTGATCATTGTGTGCTTAAAATTATTTATTCACAATAACTATTAAAACTATTTATTTAGTTTTAAAATTAAAACATTTTAAAAAAATGGAATAGTTTAGGAATACATCCCACTCTTGGGTGTGTACTTAGAGTTGGCCAATTGTGTCGCCAGCCTGGCCTGTATGCAAGTGTGAAATTGAGTGGGTTCTTTAAATTGATTTTAATGTTCCAAATTGATTTTATATAAAATGGGCTAAAAAAAGAGAAAAATATGATGACTTCAATTAGTAGTTCATTCCTTAATAGGAGACTAATAATTGGAGTAAGGATATTATAAAATTGACTAGTTAACGGCTACTGAATAATGAACTAGAAGTCGTGCTGAATTTTGTGAAATTTATTTAATAAAATAAATAATTACATAAATTCCTTTTAAATCAAAATAAATAAATAATTTATTTTTTAAAGTAAATAATACAACACGTTCTCTCTATTTTAAAATAATTAATAATTTTTCTTCTTAAAAATAATAGTTCTAAATTTTATTATTTTTAATTAATTATTCATGAAAACAATAAAATTATATAATTTGATCTAATAAAAATGTGAATATACATATTTGAAAGTGTAAGTGTTTTCGCTAGTCATTATTATATAAAAAGGATATTCCATTTAGTAACTTTCTTTACATTTTAATTAGATAATTTTATTCTATAAGAAAATAAAAAATAATTTATTTATTTATTTAATGAAATAAATAATTAAGTAAAATTCTTTTTATTTTAAAATAACGAAAAAATTTCCTTTTTAAATAAGAGTTATATAATTTTAATATTATCTCTAAAAAATTTTGTATATACTTTAAATTGTATTATTTCTAATAATTATTTAATAAAATAATAAAATTATACATATTTTAATGTAATAAAAAAGTGCATACACATTTAAGGAGATCTATGTATTCTTGCTAGTACTAATAAAGTGTTTTAAGTGATGGAGAGCTTTTTATTAAACATGTTGATAATATGTTTTTATTATTATTTATTAAAATTTATTCAAAATCATATAATTATTCCCAAAAGTTATTGAATAAAAAATGAGAGTCATAATTGATGCAAGTCCCAAGTTGACGTTGACGCACGTTGAATCTGTTCCGTTCAACACTTCAGTTACCAGTGTGCTGTGTCCTGAAGGCCAAAGGTAACAGGAATCCGCAGATTCGTTCTCATAAAAAGTCCGTTGTTCCCGTTTGGCAAACATCTAAAGCGAATGGAAGTTGACGGTGTTACATCTCCTCTAAACTCCGTTATCCTAAACCAACATCTCCATGGATCCCTTCATCCGCAAGCTCCGTCGCTACCTTCTCACATGGCTTCACCGATCTCGCTCCGGTAATTACAATTCTCACTCCACACTCCTTTCTCTCGATCACTCCTCTCTCAATTTCGTCAAATTTCAATCCAATTATCAAATTGAACTCCACGCTCCGAGTTCTCCATCGTTCTGTTCAATTCTTCAGGTGCCGTGTTTTTTGTGCGGAGAGTTTCGTATAAAGATGTCCGAAGAGCAACGGACGGCTTCCACAGAGTTGTTTATAGCAATTCCAATGTTTCTGCGTATGCTGCCAGGTTTGAAGAGAGTGGCGGCCTTTGTTTGGTGAGAGAAGTCAAAGGCTTCGATGGAGGAAGCGATCATTTCTACAAACACGTGCAGTTCTTGGGTCGCTTGCGACATCGCCACCTTCTCTCGCTCAAGGGTTTTTCCGTGGGGCGCAATCACAAGAGGTTCCTTCAGCATGCTCTGTTTTTTCGTTATGATTTATGAATAAAAAATAAAAAATAAAAAATTGTAGGTCTTAAATTGCGATCATAATTTTGTCTTGTTTCTTGATATTATAGCCATGGAACGCTTTTTATAAATCTTGAAAAATGTTGATATATTTTATCTTCTTGGTTTAGTTGTTCAACATTCTCTTGTGTAAGAATTTGATGTAGATCACTGGTACTGTTAGTGTTCTCGGTATTGTGTGTGGATAGGTATAGCAAGTTTGTGATTCTGTTTTTTTATTACGTTTCTTCAGATTGCTCATATTTGACAACATAGAAAATGGAAGCTTGAAGGATCATCTAAATGGTAAATTTAGAAAGTTGAAAAAAAATGTTTTAGAGGAGCTTCTCAATCAAAAGTTTTGATTTTGTTTCAATGATTGGGTGTTGGCAGACCCTTTGAAGACACCCTTAGATTGGAGGACGAGGTTACAGATAGCTAATGGCGTTGTGGCTGCACTGGTAAGTTCTGCAAACTAAAGCATGTCTGAGACCAGAATAGCTTGATATTTTCAGCATGAAATTGCGATGTTATTAAATTTTTGTGGCAATTAATTCGAAGAACATGAGATTCTTATGTGTCGTTGAGTTTTTAAATTGATTATTGATATGGGAAAACTCATGTTAACTTACATAGTCACATGGCAAAGTGAGTATTGGAAACTCGCTCACTTGGTTCCATACACGAGGGAAGAAGTTAGCTTCTTTGTAGATTCAATTGGCGATCAGTGTCGTTTACTATTTCTGCTAACTACTAAAAATATGAACTGGGATTCTGACTATCGTCATTAGTCAACAAGGTTAAACCAACACAGGTGACAATTGCTCAATGTTAAGATCACGAAATTCTTTGTTGCATAAGTAGCAAATTGAACAAACGGTGGTCTCACTTTTCTACCTGAGCTTACAGTGTGATGGCTAAGAAAGATTAAGAGTCTCTTTTCATGCATGGTTATCTGAATTTTGTCCATGTGTTGATTCTGGTGGAAGCAGGAATATTTGTTTCTCTTCAGCGAACCACCTGTGTGTCATGTTTCTATCACCTCAAGCAATATTATGTTAGATGAGAACTTCACAGCCAAAGTAAGGAAATAGTTCCCTTTCTCACTGTAAACTCTTGCCTTCTTTATATTATATCTCGTTTCAGATTGACACTATAGTTTAGAAATGGTATTAAATTAGATTGACTTCTGCAATTACAGCTATCTGACTTTGGTCTTCTTCCATCCGGTGGAGATTCTATTACGATGCCATATTCAGAAGGTCACTTCTTGTAAACTACTCTTACAACAAGTTTCAACAAAATTAAATTTGAAAGTGCTTACATTTTGGTTACTTCTCATATTTGCTCACCATCCTGGTCTGTTTCAGATTGCTTGAAGCAGAAAAGTTGTAGGATTATATTCCAACTTGGAGTGCTCATACTAGAACTGGTCACCGGTCAGTCCTCAGAGATGGAAGGTTCCGATTTGATCGAATGGATCCAAGAATCACGATTTTACAATTCCATTGATAAGATGATAGACCCTGATCTTGGTAACAATTATGACTGTACGGAGCTTAAAAGTCTTCTCTCTGTGGCAAAACTATGTATCAAATCATGGGACAAGCCCTCGTTTACAATTCCTCAGTTATTCCGGCATCTCCAAAAGAAGATTGATATTACCCACCAATAGAATTGTTATCTGTTTTGCTTGAAAACTTGTGGTTTTTTTGGGAGAATGTTTAGCAGTCCCTTGTATGCATGCTTTCACTTTTCGTGTCGGTATTGATAACTGCGATGATGTTCATTTGAAGAGAAAAAAATTTTAGTTGTCTATTTTTTTAACACTATGTAGTGTGAAATTCAGTGTTAGTTCTAACCTTATATTTTAAAATAAAAGGAAGGAAGTTTAGATAAATACATTTCCTTCAAAAAGTGAGGTTATTTTTATGAATATACATTAAACTAAATAAATAAACAAAATAGCAAATATAACAAAGTTAAGGATAGTAAAATATTGTCAATTGATTGAAAATGAAAACATCACGCATAGAAAAAGAAAATTCCATTAATTTGACAAATAAAAAAAGAGATAAGTATTTTTATAATTACTTAATACATTAATTACAAAACAAAAACAAATATTTAAAACAATAAGTAATTAGTATTACATGTGAAAATAAGGAAAAACAACCCCGTAAAAGTTGGAAAACTTTGTATGTTTACAAGGTTTAAGCTAACATTTTCTTATACACTATTAGTTTTAGGTTTTTTAAATTTTTATATTTAAATTAAAATTATTTTAAATACTAATTTGACTATATGTCTTGATCTTTTTTTTTTTTGGAAACAAATGAAATTAATTTTGTAAAAAAACAAATAAAATGAAAGATGTGTTTTTTTTCAATTCTAATGATTTTCTTTCATAATTTTTATTTTAGATGCTAGAATATATAGGATAATATTTGTAATTGAGTATTAAAACTAAAATTGACATTACACTTTCTCCAATTCTTGCAAATTTTTTAGACTCATTTCTTTTATTCTTTTATATTTTCTCATAATTTTTTGAGTTTTATTATTTCAAGTAAAATAAGGGATGATTCTAAGAATTCAAAATTTTTATTTTCACATGGACATGTTGTATATTTTATAAATGATTTTAAAATACTAATAACATACTACGGAGAATCAAAAGTCAAGATTACTACAAATTTGTTGATAATCTTTTTAGAATTTGAGATAGTGAATATTTAATTGATTGTATCTTTGACTTAAAAATTATTTTGTATTGTCATAACACACGGGATATTATATAATATTATATATTTATGAATAGATATTATGTTAAGACCTGATGTATTTCGCATTTTGATTTATCAATAAAGAAATTATTTAATTGGTATTGTTTTACAACTTATTTATAAAGGATTTCTCTTTTAGTAACTCAAATTGCCATTTCTTCTCTTAAGAGAAATCAGATAAAATGTTCAGTTACGTAAAATTTCTAGTTGACTGAAAAAAATATCCTCATTTATGTATGTGAAATTATAAGAAACTCTATAAACGAGCTTATTTATTTTCTAATTTATTTTAAATTAGTATGTATTCTCTTATCTGTTTCACTAAAATTGACAATACTTATATCTTGAAAATGCTCAATTAGCCAATTTAATATTAAAAAAGTTTCAAAAGGAGGCTGAAATTGCATTTCTTTGCCGACCTGACAGCTAGAAAATATTTTAGACAAGTCCAAAATTAATAAATTAATACAATTCAAAAATAGCTGGTTTTTTCCTGAATCAGAATCCAAAATATATTTTCTTAACTATCCAATATAAATTGTTTTTAACTTAATAAATAAAATTTTATTTTGTTGGAATATACTTTTAGTCTTAAGATATTTGTTTACAGTCTATTAAACTATTTTAAATTCGCGATTTTAGTCAAATTATTCTATTTTATTCTCAAAATCAAAACTTTAAGTTAAAATACTATTCAAGATAATATAAAAAAAGTAAAAGATAAAAAAAATACATCAGTTATAATATTAATCACTTAAACCACTATTACGAAAAAAAAGAGAAAAATGAGGAAGAATATTTAAAACACAATTAAAAATGTCTTTTCAGAGTAAATTTATTCTTATAAATATTTAAGATTTCAACTTTAAAAAATAAAATAAATCATTTCCAAATTAAAAGACTTAAAAAATCGATTTTAAGAGATTCAGAAATTCACTTTTAATATAAAGGATCTAATAAATCCTCTAAAAATTATCATTTATTTAATTTGAAAAATAGAAAAGAAAAAATAACTCAGATTTAAGAGACTGAAAATATAATGTTAAAAAATTTCACTAAATACTTATATATTATAAAAATATATTTTAACTTAAAGTTTAAGGATACATACATATATATATATATATATATATATATATATATATATATATATATATATATATATATATATATATATTTTTTTTATTTATATATATATAT
>Ga0099825_1000486_pt1 | contig 42184 bp, 20 predicted proteins | sample SiratroredBW_FD_76838 | JGI IMG/M metagenome (GOLD analysis project Ga0099825, IMG submission 76838) | Root nodule microbial communities of legume samples collected from California, USA - Siratro red BW | ecosystem: Host-associated > Plants > Roots > Nodule | place: USA: California | collected...
ATTTATATAAATAAAAAAATATTTATATAAAATATATATATATATATATATATATATATATATATATATATATATATATATATATATATATATATATATATATATATATATAATTTTAGAAACTACTAAATTATTTTTAAAAAATATTTAATTATTTAAAAATATTAAAATTATAATTACACAACAGTATATTTGTATTTAAAAATATAAATTTTATTTATATAATAGAACTTGTGCAATTATATACTTATTAATTACTTTATTAGTTTGTTTAGAAACATAGTCTGGATTTAAAAAAAAAAATCTTAATTATTTAAGTAACCGATAAGTTTGAAAAAAGAAAATTGTTTAAAATGGTTGGGTTCAGGACTAATGAGTGTTAAAACTAAGACAACAACATACTCTTAATTTGATTCTTAAATAAATGATAAATGATTCACAATAAATAGTAAAAAATATTTGTTAACATATAAAGACATGAAATTTATTTAATAATAATTTATACACAATTACATGTTAAACAAAATGGTTTGGTGAAGATCTTTGAAGAAAATGATGTGATGAAGAATTGGTCAAAAGCCCTCGTGATTGGCAGCACGAGTTTTTCCATCACCGAAAGAAAGGATGATATGATGGAGCCTTTACAACTTGTTAGCTGTGTTTGTAGGAGAATGAAACAGCTACATGGGCAAGACCAAGTCAACTTTGTAGCACCTAAGCAGTGGTTTCCAATAACCAGACAAAAAAAGTAATCAAAATTAATTAGAATTGAATAAATAAATATTAATTACATTTGAATTCTTTTTATATTTATCTCAAATTATTTGATTCAGTTAAAAATAAAAGACTGAATTAAAATATTTATTATATTTAAATATAATGTTTAAAATTAGATACTCAATTTATTAGGTTAATCAAATATAATTATGTTTTTTATCTCATAATTAATTGACATAATCAATCACGGGGTTTGGTTAATTTAATTGAGTATACACACTTATTTTAGTTTGATTTTTGCTTTATAATTCAAATAGCTTGTGTGTTGGTGTAGTTGTAAGTTGTGTCCTTGAAAGATTAATTGGTGTGAGGGGTGTGTGGTTATAAGGAAGAGGTAAGAGATAACATGGAAGATAAGAAAATAGAGAAAATAGTGAGTTAAAGTGGTTTAATTTTGGTTCAAAATAGTGTTGGTTTAGTTTAGAATTATGACGCGTTGTTGGTTTAATTATTTAAAATTTTTTTCTCTGAAATAATATTATTATATATTTATGGGCAAATTAAAAATATTTACATTTTTTTAGTTTTATGTAATTAGGGTTTTAACCGAATCATAAATTTTGTTGTATTATAAAAGATATTCATTTAATTTTTTTTACTTAAGTAATTATATTAAATTTAGAATTTTATTTATTTATAATTTTCATGTATTTAGAATTTCGGAAAATTTAAAAAAAGTATGCAGGATTTTAATTTATTGGCATGTCAAATATTTTATCTAATTAAGTATTGAAAAATTATTTACTAAAAAGAAAGGAATGTATGTTAAAAGTGTCTAAATTCATTCACTAAGAAGGTAGTAGAGTATAAAACACTCATAATTTGAATTTTAAATTTATTTTCCGTCAAATTCAGTCTATATAGAAAGTAAACCCTAATGTTTAAAATGCACTATAAAATTTAATTACATTAGTGGTGTTGAGACTGATAACACATATCAAGTTATAAATCTCTAATTACATTAATGTTCAATTAAATTTTATTAAAATAATAAAAGAAATTGTCACAAAGAATCCAAATCAGTTCCTAAAAGTTCTTTCAAATTAATTATCTCAAATCCATTTATCCATCTTTAAAACTATTATCCCAATGAAAATTCAAGGTTGGAAAAGGAATGAATCAACAACCGATATTCAATCACTACAATAACTATTTGAAGCAAAAAAATTAATTATGATATCTATGAATGCCTTATTAGTTGAGTGGAGCTTGAGAAAAAAAAAAAATCTGTCCAAAGTTGTCAAGTTATACAAAAGCAATGCCTTATTAATAATTTGGCATTGTTTGAAAAATTTGTTGGAAAGTTACATTAAGCAAAATCATGTAAAATAGTTGAAAGAATTGTCGAACAAGTTGGTCAGTTCAATGCATTCAAAAATTCAATCGTATAATATGGGGAATATCATTTATGGTAACCAACTAAGCATTGACTAGGATTAGTCACAGTCAGAACAAAATTCCATTGTTCTATGTTGGTAGAACGAAATTTCTGCTAGCTGTAAATACCTGCAGTTTTATTAATAGCACCACATCAATCAAAACCATGAGATCTAAGGAGACCAGAAGGAACACAATTTCCTGGACGTTACATCATCAAAATTACATCAAACACAACACAAGAGCAAAGGGCAGAACCGTCATTTCCTGAAAACCGCGTCAACCGCACCTAGTAGTAAGTAATTACAAGTAACAGCAAGAATTGAAGATAAATAAATATACGTTACCAGTATAACGAAGGAGCACGCTGCATCAATATAAGAAACCTCCTACTCCGACACACACACACACACAACAAGACAACATGGGAAACAACGAAGGCAAGGAAGTCGAAGTGAATGACTACGCGCTCAGCAGCAAGATAATGCTAACCGCCATTGTCTTTCTCTTCGTTGTCATCATCATAATGCTTTGCCTCCACCTCTATGTCCGTTGCAGCCTCGTTCGCGCTCGCCGCCGGCAACAAATTCGCCGAACAGGCAACCGCCCGCAGTTCGTGTTCTACATCGACCCCGCAGCCCGCATTGCCCTCACCTCGCGCGGCCTCCACCCCTCCGTCATCTCTACGCTCCCGGTCTTCACCTTCTCCGCTTCCACCCAACCATCGGAATGCGCGGTTTGCTTGTCGGAGTTTGAGAACGGGGAAACGGGTCGGACCTTACCCAAATGCAACCACAGTTTCCACACTGAGTGCATCGACGCCTGGTTCCGGTCCCACGCCACGTGTCCGCTTTGCAGGGCGCCTGTCGAGGCTGTTCCCGAGCAAGCAACCCGATCTGAGGTGGCTGTTGTTGTGTGTGAACCTGAACCGGTTGGTGAAGACGTGGACCGGTCTATACCGGTTGGTTCTTCTTCGTCTTCTTCTTCTTCTTCTAAGTTGCGTAACGATAGCTTGGGGCGTGAGACGGGGTCGTCTTTTCGTTCGCCGGTTAGTCGGATAGTGTCGTTCAAGAGGATTCTGAGTAGAGAGAAGAAGGGAAGCTTTTCGGGGTGTGGGGTGGGAGGGTGCAGCTCCATGACCGAGTTAGATGCAGAACGGGGAGAGTGTGACTCGGTGAGTCGTTGACGAGGATAATTTGGAGCTGACGTGGCGGTGGTGGAATCTGAATCCAATTTTAAGATGCCGCAGAGTTTGCTGGGAGTAACGACGTGATGTGATACTTTTACCATGTACAAACGAAATACAGTGACAACTGATAGTTCAAGAAAATATACTTTTTTCCCTTTTTTAGGCCTTTTTTTTATTTTCTTTTAATTCAAATAAAGGAAAAATCATTTATTTTTTTCGTATAAACATAACATCAAGAACTTCATGAGAGAGCTGAGGATGCATATTGTTGTAGAATTCCTTTTTACCAGGGAAGATATTCATTTACTCACATGGTAATTATAAATAACTACTGCTCCTTATTTAATTCAAATTAACAGATTAGATTAATTAATAATAATTAAGTGTAATCTGTTTATGTTTATCTCACATGAATAACATTTTGTGTTGGAATGTGTACCCAATGAATCTTATATATTGAAATTCAACTCTTTGACTTCTCTACATTAATTAATATACATAACTGTACGTTGGGAAGATAAATGAAAAATAACAAAAATATAAAAGAGTTGAAATAGGAAATAGAGATTAAACATTCTTATTAGAAGATATTCTTATTATTGTTAGCAATGTTAAAATGTTAATATTTTAGAATTAACTAATTCTATCATTTTTTTATAAGATAGTAAATTCATTCAATGTATGATTTTATATTAATTTGACTAACTTTATTAAGTATTGAGTTTTTTTTTATAATTTTAAGTATTTATTTAAGATTTCTGTTATATCAAATGTTTAAAAAAATTATATTTTTGAATTTGAATAATTGTCTGATTTTATAGTCAATTAGGATGACGTTACATTTATTTTATGTTGACATTGTTTATACGTTTTCATATCTAAAATAAATATAATTAATTAAGTTTTAAGTTTCTTTTGAATTTTATTTTTTTAGTTAAGTGTCTGTTAAAGATTTTTATTTTATCGTTAATTATTAATTGGATAATAAGAATAATGATATTTTGCTACAGAGAAACGATATCATTTTATTTTATAAATAATAAACTAAAAATCAAATCAATCATGTGAAATATTAGAAAATAACTTTTAATTTATGAGAGTTTATCATGTAAATGAAAACCGTTTGATTGAACCCTAATCTACATTCATAATAATAAAAAAAAGTTCATTAAAAGTGAATATAAGATTAGAAGATAAAGTCTATCTCATTAATAAATTCTTATATTCTATTTATAAAAGAAATATAGTTGATAACTCGAAACATGATAAGACTAAAAAAGAAAAGATATGAACAATATTCTTATTCTTTGTAACAAAATAAACTATTTATAAGATGGTTTCACTAGATGGTTCAGAACTTAGTAGACCAATTTTTCACAAACACAAAATACTAATATTTAGTAAAGATAAGTAGAGTTTTAAAACTTCATTTTTTCAGTTATCCAATTTGATGATGTTTTATTTAAGACTATAAATTCTCACATTATCTCCAGTTAACAACAAGGATTCAATAAAAAATATTATAATATCAATAAGAGACTTAAATTTTGATTAAACTATTTTTTATTTTCTATAAAAGCACATAAAAAATGATAATTTAAATTAAAAGTCATGTCAATGTAATTAATGATAAAATAAAACATTGCAAGGATTTAATCAATAAATATAACATTTAAGTTCTCAATAAAATAAATTTTTTTAATCAGAACTCAAATGAAAGTACTCAAATTTAAGAGGGTTTTTAAATTTAATTAAGTTATTTTAATTTTATTTTTTTTCCAATTTTTAAAATTAATCTCAGCATTTATAAAGTTTAAGTAAAAGTAATAATTTTAAAATCCATCGAGCGTTGATATAATAAATAAATTGATAAGAAAAAAATTTACATACATACAATATGAAATGTATAATAGTTATTATTCTCCGATCATATTTATAGTTTAACCTTAATAATATAAAGCTCGAATACAATTGAAAAATAAACAAAAATATCTGATATTATATATAAAACTATTTATCATATAATTTTTTCAAGGAAACAAGAAAGTTAAAAAAAAAAACGAATAAAATATTTATAAAACTTTCTGGTTTACTTTTATTCATTTCTATATTCATATAATAAATATATAAACTAATTTAAAATATATAAAGAACAAAATTATAAATAAAAAAGTATTTAATAATATCTTAAACTTTGAAATAACCCTTGAATAATAGCAAAAGTATTTAAGAAGTTTGACAAATAAAATAATAGTTCAAAAAGGTCTCAAAATAAATAAAAAAATAAAAAATATCGGATAAAGTTACTGATGCTAACTGTTATACCTGTATTTGTATAATATATATATATATATATATATATATATATATATATCATCAATAACAACACATAAACAGAGATTTTTTTAATGTATAAATTTTATTTCTCAATATAATTTTTAATCTATGTTAATTTTTTTATTGTGTCTTCGTTCCCTCTTGGAACTAATAATTGAAACCATCTTTTAATACGTTTAACATTTCATTCTTTTATATTTTTTAAGTTTTTTTTTTCTCTATCACTTCCTGTTCATTCTCTTTTGAACGGATTATTTCAATTTTTAAAATTTAAATTTCTTGAACAATAAATGAAATCTAAAAAAATATATTAAATAAGTTATTTAAACTTAAGGTTTATTTTTTCATTTTAAGATAAACTTTTTCAAAATTCGAACAATAATTTTTTTTTAATTTCTGTTATGTGTAAATCGTATCAAATTGACACAATTTCATAATAAAGAAATTATGTATTATAATAACATGATTTTAATATATATTTTTATAAACTAAAATTGTGTCATTAAAACATAATTTCAATATAATTTTTATTTCAGTACAATTTTAATTAAAAAAAATACACTGAAAACATATCATTATAATATTATTTTAATTAACCCAAAATTAATCTCTGCCCTTAAAATAATTGATATCACCTGTAGATGACATGATTTAAATTTTATACTAAACTCATAATTAAAATTAATTTTTTTTGTCCATTTTAAAAAATTACCTCATAATAAAAAAAACTAAACTTAAACACACATATTAATAAAAGTTGCAACAATAATTAAATTTGAATCGAATAAAATAAACTAAAGCAATAAAAATGTCAAATGTGTTTTGGTTAATGATAATTAGAATTTGAATGTGAGAATGATGTACTAAACCTGAACCACCAAGAAACACGACGCCGATATATGAGTAGAAAGAGTAAAGCGTGTGGGGAAGAGAGTATTGCGTGAGGTTGGGTTTATTACGACCAGTGAGTGATTGGAGTGTCTGTATGGCAAAGGAACATTGGTCGCACAAGTTCAGACTTCGAAGGTATAAAGAATATTGGTATCCCTGCTAAGTGTAAAGTTATAACAGTGCAAAGTGTGTGTACAAAAATAGAACAACCAAACAAACCCTAAACCGGATCATCTTCACTGCGTACAAATTGGTGGCACATATCATAATTGGATCATTCCAGCTAATGATAAGTTGTTAACTTTCCTTTGGAACCAACTTTTTGTTTTCTTTTCATTTTTTAATGCTAAAACATGTTTTATTAAGTGGATTCTTATTTATATTTTTATGACAATTGGTACTATCAAGTGAGTGGGAAAACATTATCCTTAATTAAAAAATCCAGTGTTATTTGGTGGGGCCCATAACGTGTGATGCCTTTGAGAATGTAAAGTCTTGGTACAGTTCTAAGATCCTCTAAAGTGAATCGAAGAATCGGTCAAATTCAAAAGTTTTATAGTTATTCGTACAATTACGTCAACAAATAAAAATTTATTTATTTATTTATTTTATTTTCCAGTTAACTTTCTTATACGTTACACACCACAAATCTTCCCATGTCAAGTGAGCAATTTGAGCGAGTGGTTTTATTTTCTTTGTAAAGCTTTGAAGGAGCATTTTTTTATTCACTTTAAAAATAATTCTGGAAAATACTGCAGAAGAAACTTGGAACCTTACGGAATCTGACTCAAACATATGAAAAAAATTTCTCAAACAAGACATCATCAATGTTTGCTTAAATAGACTTAACCCGTCTCATAAATTTCAAAGCTCAAACCTATAACTTGTTATTTGTTTTATATTTATTTTTTAGCCTTTTTGACTTGACTTTTTTGAAACTGTAACTTGACTTATTAACTTGTTTAAAAACCTATTTCATGTTAAAAAAAATTGAAAAACTTAAGTAAAATAATGAACTAAAGACCAATATAAAAGGCATTAATGTATCGTTTATTAAATATATTATTATTATTATTATTTTTTTGATAATTATCTTCATCTTGCCAATTTTTTTTTCTGACTTTAGTATTACAATATTTTTGCAATTATCCCAATAATTCATGACCAACCTTCGTGGTTGGTGGTGCCAAGAGTGATAACTATCACGAAAATATCTCCATTGAAAATTATACGAGACACGTTAAACTAGTTCACATATAATTTAATTAAATATTACACGAAACCTATCATTTCAATTAATATAACAGACCAACACGTAATCTTGAAATTATTTGTAATTGGCATCATTATAGCTCCGACTGAACAAGTGTGAAGATCTCACCACATTCTTAACTATATAATAACATTTTCAATATAAATATCTTGTCGTGAAGTTTTATTTTATTTTAAATGAATTCTATTATATTATTTCGGGTTTTCTTTTAATAATCTTTATAAGATTTACACAATTAAATTGAAAAAGAATATTAATTTGACATTGAGATTTAGGGTTTTAAGACAATTTTAAATTTAAGATGTTTTCCAGTATATTTTAATAAAATAAGTTATAAGATGAAGGTCTTAAGATTTTAACTTAACCGTGTATTAGGGATATCTAATAAAAACTGAGAATAATAAGACTTCTTAAACCAACTTGGAAAAAATATTTGTTTTCCGATTAAGGATATACCTAACAAATTATTGCTTTCACACTAAACCTCTGTTAGTCTTCTGTTTCCACATGTTTACGATTCTTTTCCTCCCATTGTTTCCTTAAAATATTTCCAGAAAAGCTTATTTAACATTTTAAAAAAATAAAAATAAAACTATATTGGTATAGTAACTTGTATATCTTAACTAAATGATTTATGATTCAGATTCAATTTCTAATTATGTGACTTTCAGAATTATTAAGTCTCACATTGTTTCCATGCACAAATATAAAATTACTCACCTTATTTGCACTCAATAATTTAATTATGGTTAAAAAAAATTAAAATCTAATAATTTAAAGGATTTCCTTTAGGCAAAGCTATTAAAGGTTTTATGATATCGATTATGACATGTTGACAACTTGTATATTTTATCAACTGTCTAATAATTATTATGTTGTTATTCTATTTCAAAATTTTATTTAAATATAATGTTTTTTTATTAAAAATGGTTAAATGGTTGTTTTTGAAAAAATGATAAATATATGTTGTTTTATTTTAAATACTTGTTAGTTTTTAAGAATTATCATTATTATTATTAATAAAACCGTTGAAGTAAATGTAATATAATTTTATCAGTTTATCTTTGATATTTTGGCTGCAATTAATTTTTATTTTAACTGTTAATTCCCATCGAAATTGTACTTGTATGATGAAATGGATTATTTGAATAGTTGGACACAAAAAAATAGGAAATGGACATTTTGTAAAAAAATTAAGAAAAAAATCAGTTTGAAGAATATGGATCCGCACAGTTCAAAAATAATTTCATTTTTTAATTTTTTAGTACAGTTACATTGAAGTACGAGTATTGATAAATGGTTGAGTTCTTAAGTTTTTAAGTTCAACTTTGTAACAACATGCATATACAGTCCTTTCAGCCTAAAACGCCTAACAAACCTAGAGTCTCTCCAAATCTTCATTCAACCATTATAAACCCACAAAATTATATACTTATTTTGTCTAATAAAAGCTATAATGGACAATTATAAATAATAATATAGGATTCTACGACAAGTTCTCAATAAAATTGCTAGAAATAAGTTTGAATGACAAAATTTGTTTATTAAAGTAACTTTGATATTGACTCTAAATTATATTTATCAGATAATCTTACAAAGAGTTTAATCAAATTTTTAGATTGTCTAATGGAAAGGCATAAAAGATCGTATGGTAGAAATATTTAAGTCAGAAATGAAGAGAAATTTGGGTTCATTTATTTTATAGTTTTCATGCAACTTTTTTTGTTTTTTTTATAATAAACAAGCTAACTTCTCTGTACCATTCACTTTTTCATTCTTTTATCCTTTCAGAGCCATTTCCACGGTACTAAACACCCCCATTAGCGAGTCAATATATATTTTTTTTCAACAAATAATTTTCGTGTTCCGATGTAAAAGTTATTTATTTTCTAACCAAAACCTTTTCTTAGCTTAGAAGCCTAGTCATGGGATGGGATAGAAAAATCATATAAAGAATTTGTTTCTGAATTTAAAAGTCACCAATGCACTGTGGCGTGTATAACAGGAGTCGATGTTACCAATCAATCAGCTACGTTACGCCATTATTGGGCCAGACCCATAATAGATAAAAAATGGTTTTTGAAGTTGGGCTTCTACAAAATTGTGGTATGTTTTGTCTGAATTTTTTTTTTCTACAAAATAATTATACAAACATAGTAGTATTTTTAAATTCATATAAAAGAATAAAAACAGTTTTTTTATCCTTTCTACAATTTCTCAAAGTAATCAAAAGCCTATTATAACTTATATAAATTCACAAACAATACTCAGTATATTATTTATAACCTTGCAAATATATTGATTTAGGTTCATTACTTCTGAAAAATAAATGATGACATTTGTGTTTGTATGAGTTGTAGGATCAAATAAGGTCATTATCATTAATCTGTGAAAATTCTGACATGTGTCTTTCTTTTGATGTAGAATACCAGTATGTAGGAGGTTTTTTCTCAAGTTTGATGTATGTTCTTCCAAGACCCGTTAGTTCTTAAAATCAAAATCAGTCTTTTTATCGTTCTTGACAATTGAGTTCTAGGCATGTCTCTTGCTCCAAACGTTTCCGACGCTCAAGTCAGTAAAGGTTTGAGTAATGCAGGATGAATATGATCAGAACAAAATTACTTTGTGTCTGAAAATGTGAACATGATTTCCCTATTTATAGGTTTTTTCATGGGCCTTGAGTTTCTGGGCCATAGGTTTATTTTACCGAGAGCCCCCATTTGTGGCTCCTTGTGTGTTCTAAATGATGGACAACCACGTGTTCTCTATCAGTGACACGTCACTCAGAAGGGTTCTATACGACCGACTGAGATGACTATATCTCGATTAGCCTGTGACAAGTTGTGCTGAATAGCATAAACGGTGTTAGTGCAAATATAATTTGGATGCGGTCCTCGGTCAGGCGCTATAATACAATGTATTTTTTCACACTAATGCCTAAAATATGCAAAAAGTTATTTTTTTATCAAAATAGACGAATCTTGCCAGCTAAATAGGATTTCAAATAAGAAATCCTTTCATTTTAAGGTGGTCAAATAGAAGTGATCATGCTAGTGGTAATTTTAATTATAAACGTTAATTAAAATCGTTTTCCAATTTCTATACAATAATCTTTTAATTATTTGACAATATATTTGTTATGTTTAACAATTAAAAAATTAATAATAATTAACAAAATTGTAAAAAAAATTAAAACATACAAATTTATTTTAAATTAAAACAAAATTAAAAATAATACAATGATAATAATAAGCATGCGGCTAATTTGAATTATTATAAATCCATGCCATGAATGACAGCACCATCTTATCGCATTAATTAATTAATTATTTAATTAATGTGGCATAAAAGTGGAGTACGAAGGAGGAAGACGCAACTGGGGAAAGAAGCGAGAGTATAATTAAATTGGTGAGAAAAGAGAATTCCCAACCAGCTAACGGCTAATTCAGCAAGATAATGCTGCTGTATCTAGCTAGCTAGCAAGGTAAAACTATGAAATTAAGAAAACAAAAAGTGGGCGGAAACGAATGGCATATACAGGAGAAAGTCGATTAAGAAATTAGAACCTCGTACTGACAGCATCACAAGTAGTAAGATTCCTTAAACACTGCGTTGCCAGACAAAACATGGTGAAGCGAGCATGCACGCATGCAGGGATGTACATATATAGTCTATCAGATTATATTAAAAAAAATACGATAATTCAATTAAACTGCGGGCTTGGCGGTGGTTGGTGGAAGTCGGCCAAGGGCATAGGGCACCCCAGAGTCAAGGATCCAAGCGTCACGATCAGTGGTGTTAGCGATCTCAAAGAACTTCCCAGGGTAGTAATCAGCAGCCTCAGTAGGTTTAATCACCTTAAAACCAGGCCACGTGATTCTTCCGGCGGTGTCGGCACCAGGACCTCTGTTGTTGAACTCGTAGTAGGTGCTGGTCTCTTTGAAGGCGCTTCCCATCCAGGGCATGTACCCTTCGGGGAGGAAGATGTCATCGATTTGGGAGTCCATGATCACCACCTTCGCGTAAATCCTCCAGGGCCTGCCGAGGTACGAGATCTTGGGGGTCATGGCCGCGAGCTCGGGCTCGCCGGTGAAGATGCAGTTCTGGAAGACCAGGGCGCTGGGGCTGTCGACCTTGGTCCTTCCGCCGGCGGTGACCATGCACTGCTGGGTCTCCATGGGCTTCCTCACGATGAACTTGCAGTTCTGGAAAAGGGCAATGGCATCGCCGAAGACAAAGTCGATGGTGCCGGTGATGGTGCAGTCGCGGTAGAACTGGCGCTGGGACTGTGTATAGAGAGTGTCTTGGTAACCGTCCATGTGACAGTTGTAGAAGACGGCCTTGTCAGCTGTTACCCTCAGAGCCACTGCTTGGTGCTTCTCTGCTCCTGCGGTGTTCTCGAATCCAATGTTCTTCGCGATGAAGTTTCCAGCGTTCACACCTGCCACAACTCACCATTGTTAGTTCATTCATTTCAACTCCATGCATGCACATGCAACATAATTGTTTGACCCTAAAAAAAGACGTTTGTGGCAATTTATGAACATTTTTTATTAGCAAATGGTAGTTGAAATGGCTTGAACTTACCGACGGTGGCGGTGTTGTAGGTCTGGATGCCATCGACGTAGTTTTTGTTGCCGGTGATTCTGGTGAGGGTGGGGCCATCACCGATCATGGTGACAAAGGACATATGCTTGTTCAAGTTAACATACTCCCTATAGATACCGGCCTTGACGTAAATCACAAAAGGCTTCTTGTTCTTCTTAGGCACCATTTTGAGAGCCTCGTGGATTGTCTTCACCTGTCCACTGCCGTCCTGAGCCACCACCACGTCGGGTTTGGGCTCAGCAGCCTCCAGAATCTTCCTCTGCCCTTCACTCACCCACGAAGGGAACCCATCAACCAAAGGCTCTTCCGAGAGAAGCTTCCTGTTGTTGGCGGTGAAAGCGGTCAAGTTAAGACCCTTGAAGAGAGTCGACACACCGTTCACTATGTCCATCGCGTTGTGGCTCATCTCAATGGACGCGTTCAGAACCCTAGCCATGGTCTTGCCAGCCTCGGTGGTGGTGTTCTCGAACCCGTCCAAGCATGTCTGCTGGTGGGCAAGGGTACCGGCTATCCAAACCTTGAGGTCATAGGCGTAATCGTTCAACTTGTTTATGTCAAACTTCTCCAAAGTGACGGCGGATTCGTTTATATCATCCACAGCGTAACCTAGTACTTCCTTGCAAATGTCCATGGCCTGTTTGGTCATGCTGTCGGTGGCCAACTCGTGGTAGAGCGTGGAGTTTTGGATTTTGCTGCGAATCTCCTCGGCGGTGGCGTTGAAGGCCGTAATGATAAGCTGCTTCAGGTCAGTGTTTTCATCGGTTGTCTTGGAGAGACTCTTCTGGCAGGTTTCTTTGTATTCGGCGGATTGACATAGCACTTGCACGTTCCTCTGAGATTTCGCGATGCCGCCTGCGCCTCCTTCCTCCACGATCTCGACGTTGTCTCTTATGCCAACGGCCACCGCGGCAACCATGGCCACGAGGAGGAGGGAAGACACGGTCAGAATGGCGAGCTTCTTCTTCTTCTCATGAGCGCTGTCGAATCCACCCGCCATCCCTAACAGCTTAAGATTATTATATGAAAATCTTTTTTCGCTTTTTCCCTTTTCCTTCCCCTTTTTAGGGTTTGTGTTTTTCTTATTTTTCTCTTTCCCTGCTATGGGACGTGGACCCTCGGGACAGTGGTTTTCTCAAAGCCCTTGGGCGGTGCTGCTTGGTGGTTTTGGGGCGAGAGGCGACTTTATATACGGTTGTGTTGGTAGAACGAAAGGTACAGAATGAATCCATTTTTGTCCACAAGACTGTGAATTGCACCTAAATTCCTAAACTTGGCATGCATGCGACTACGTTAACGGAGATGTGGTCGTTGAATAATTTTGATCCGTTCAAAGAGAAATAGAAATAAAAATAGATAAAGTACAACTATCTTTATAATAAATCAATAAAAAGAATACAATTGTTTTATTAAAAATAAATAGCAGTTAAAAAATAGTATTTAAACTCTAAGTAAAAATAATTATTTAATATAATTAGAAACAATAGGGGCCATGGCGCGTACTGTTATAGTGATATAATATAAATTATCACGTACTTAGATTTAAAGTTTGTTTTAGAATTTAAAAGACATTTTTTACTTTAAAATATTCAGGACTATTTACTAATTTTTCCATCTTTTGTACTACAGAGAATTCAATCACCTTAGTGAATTTGAGATTTGATTAATTAGTTAATTGAATAAATAAAGTAAGTTTAATGAATTAAGCTTGAGTTAGGTATAAATGGTTTTGTTTTATTTATAAATCAACTAGACGTGCACACATAAAATATACTAATTCTTTTTCCTAAATTTATAAGTTTGATGGGTGATATTTGCGTACATTATTTTATTGAGATGTTTTACTTTATGGACATGTTTTACTTTGAGTTCACAAGTTATTTAGCATTAATTTGAATACATATAGGTAAAATTTTCACACCGTGTTTAGATGTATATGAGTATTGTTTACCTGGATATATATTACAATAATTGTTTACATTTGGATGAAAAAATTTTGGTAAATTTAGAGGTACTGATTCACGGAGAAGTAACTATTATACGAAGAAAGAAGGATATTACAGTTGACAAAAATGAAATTATTACATTAATTGTCCTTGCATGAGATCATTGTATATGACATGCTTCTTCTTGCGATGCTGAAAACAAATAATCGACCACCTTATAACATAATTAATTATCTTATAAATTTTTGACTAGTTATACTTTCACAACCACATCTGGCACATACTTACTTTACAATCAAGATAAAAAACATTTTCTGAGAGTCATTTTTAGGGTTTACATGTTTGAGGTTTTATCTAAAACGCTGCCCAGCATATTCCATCAAGGATTGAGAAGCAGTGAGTTTGAATCTCAGATCTCTTGAATTTCGCCGCTGCTGTCACCGAAGCTGCTGTCGCCGCCGTCGATTCTCGACCACCGTCGCTCGCCACCGTTGATTCTGTCTCCATTGTCGCTCGCCATCGTCGATGGTCTTCCACCGTTGCTCACCATCGTCGATGGTCTCCCATTGCCACCGTCGCTCGTCACTGTCGATGGTCTCCCATCGTCACTCGCCACCGCAACCACTCTCACACAAAATCTCCCTTATGCAAATTGGGTGCACTGGATTCCTATCAAGTTTCAAATCTTAAATTTAGACACTTAAAATCTAATTATGCCATTTCATAACAAAATATCCTAAATATCCTTAAAAAAAGAAAAAGTCTTGTTTTACCCGTGTACAATTAAACCATGGTCAGTCGTTGGCATCTGATTGTATGCCAGTTGTGGTTGTCAAAACAAAGTTCTCCTAAATTTTTATAACATAATTGATTATAATATTATAGAAATTTATAACATAGTCCATTAGGATAATTGATTATAACTATATAATATAATAATAATAAACTCATAAATAATAATATAAATATATTTATGTAATAATAAAAATAATAATATTTAAATTAATTTATAAAATAACTATAAATATTAACTATAATAATAATAATAATATTAAAAATAATAACCATAAATTATTTAATTAAAATAATTCAACTTTTCACACATTTTCACTCTTAAATCCACACACTCAAATCCATATTTGAATCCAATAATTAGTCAAAATATAATTTAAGAAGTTAAATCTCTAATCTCTTAGGTAATTTGAAAAGAAATTTAAGAGAACTATTAAGAAATTTACTGCCTCGGCAAAAAAAAATTTAAAAAAGTTATTAAGAACTGTACTGTCTAGGTGGAGGGTCAAAGTAATACATTTATGACCTAGAAATTTTATCTACCAGGAAAGCTTCGATTAAAGGTTAAAATTTACCTGGCTTACATAAACTCTCATTCTCTTTAACCATTGACTATTAATATTTCTGTTAAGATTTAATACTAGATCATTAATAATAATTAAATTAAATTTAAATTCAACACTAGAATACTTCACAGATATAAATGAGGTGATGGAAAAGACATATTTTATTTAAACTAGCCAACAACAATAAAAAAAATCTCAATAAATAGAACATTGTGTAACACTAAACACTTTTTCAATATAGATCAATAGTTGATATCAACTAGATGATATAAAAATTTCGTTTTCATGTATATTCTAGTTATACTTTTCCATTTCAATACAACAGTATTGTGAAATTGAATGTTAAATATGTGAAAACTATAATGGCTATACTTACCTTAATTAGCATAATAAATTAAAAGTGGAACAAATATTTTTATTTAAACATAAGATAATTTAATTCACGTCTTTATAGAGAAGCAAACCACTTATACAATCGATACGTGAGCACATTTCCCACATCTCCTTAAACATATCTATACACACATTACCAATAATTTACATAACCATGTATTAATTGATATGTCAATCAAATACTCAATTATAACATATTCATTATCTCAAACAAAAAGTGAATCAATCAAATAAATCAAATAACTAATTAATTAATTGATTTATGAAGAATTGACTATCAAATTTCATATAAGATCCCAATATCTTAAAAAACATAATTAAATAAATTAATGTAAAATAATTGATAAATATTATCGCACTTGAAACAATCAATTTAAGTAAAACTTGTTTTGGGTATTTATAATAATACTAGTAAGAATAATTAATTTATAGATGATTTAAAAATATTTTTATCTAGTAGAAATGCTATAATAAGTTCATATTGAAAAAGGAAAAAAATATGAATAATATATAATTGAAAGAGTAAAAAGGAATGAATCTTTGATCCATTAGTGCAAGGCCTACTAAGGATGAAATAAAAGTTTCTTTTTCTAACATATATTCGAGTTTATACAAATATATAACATTTATAAACTGGAATTTAATCCAGATGAGAGCGTGTGACATTTTCTCATGTTTAAGGAAGCTATCTCTTAATATTTTTCGTCATTTCAAACAAAATTATTATTGATTTGAATTATATATTCCACATATATTATTTATTTTTCCATTAAAGATAGTTAATCAGTATGACTTAAATCAACCATCAATAAAAATGGTAAATATAGTCTATATTATGATTATAAAAAAATTTATTACTTTTATGGACTAGATTGTGTATTCTTAAGATATTATGCATAAGAATTACTGTAAATTAATTAAATATAATCTTCTTGACTAAATTATACACGCACCTGCCGTAAAGAAAGGAGAAAAAATTGGAGGGTCAACTTGTTTTCTTTAAAAACAAATATTTTTTTTCCCAAAATAAGATACCATAATTACCTGATAATTGGAACAAAGAATCTGTACCTATTTGTTTTAATTAGAAGAAAATATATACCTATGTTTTTTAGGAAAGATCTAGACCTATTTTTTTACAAGAAAATCTAATTATTTCTTGATTGATTTATAATCCAAGACCACGATTACAGGATTTTATTACGAGGATAAATCAAACGTGCACCTTCCATTATAAATATTCTGCATGAATCGTTTGAAGCAAAGTACTCTCTAGGCATGGAAAACCTTTCTTTTCCTTTAGTCATGAATAGCCGTAATTTTTCTTCAGGCACTGATGCTTTCAAGCAGCAGAAGAAAAAGGCAGGTCGGAAGAAGATTGAGATAAAGAAGATCGAGAAGTCTACCAACATGCAAGTGACATTCTCCAAAAGAAGAACTGGGCTATTCAAGAAAGCGAGTGAACTGTGCATCTTGTGTGATGTGAGTGTAGCCATTATTGTGTTTTCTCCTGCTGAAAAATTGTTCTGCTTCGGCCATCCAGACTTGGAGGGCATCGTTGAAAGCTACCTGCAAGGTGCCAAAGTGTTTGTACCACTGGAGTCAAGGGAGAGATCAGTGTCGTATGAAGAGTGCAACAAGCAGTACGAGGAGGCAATGAAGAAGTTGGAGTTGGAAAAGAAGAATCTGAAAGAAACTGAAACTGTCTTTAGGGGTGTAACAGAAGTTGGTGGGAGGACCCTGTTGATCAGATGAGTGAAACTGAGTTGGAACAGTTTATGGCGTCTCTTTATGAATTGAGGAGAAAATTAGCCGAAAGGGGTGGTCAATTGTTGATGCAATCGATGCTATAGAATACAGTTTTTTCATTTTCATGTAGAACATGATTTTATGTTTATTTTATTGCTGGTTGATTTCTGTACACCGCACTCAACAAGTGTTTTTTTAAACATGCAAAGAGAGTTTTTTTCACGCCATGTTGCTAAAATTTGAATTCTTTAAGATGATACATCAGAAATATTTGGTATCAATCAATCACTTGTACAAGGGATTAAAACATCATCTCTAATATAAAATGTTAAGATAAAAGAATGTCCACTCTTTTTCTTTATATATATTAATCTCTTTCTAATAGGAAACTTCCACCTTATACCAGTTTTCTTGATTGTATTCTTGATTTTTCCAAATGCAGAAAAGTAAAGTTAATAGCACCTATTCCATGTCAGTCAAATTTATGAAGGAGATTAGTTTCTGTATTTGACCTATTTTTATTTATTTTTTAAATCAAACGCTTAGATAGATGTTAGTTTCTTTTGTTCGAGGTGAAGCAATAAAAAAACTATAATATATAAATATTAATGGACAAATTGAACACCAAACCATACTAATTTCAGTTTTTTCCGACCTTTTAGTAGGTTAAGAGTAGATGACTAATATTTCTTTTTTGGTTTTCGCATAAGACACGCATACTATTAATCTTTTTTACCAGATTATCTATTTTTGTTAATTTGTCCAACATAATCCTCTAAACACAAAACTATACTGAAGAGAGTGCTTTTGCTGTTTAATATTTATAAATAAGTTTGTCATCGTTTCTCTTCATTTCCTTCTTTATTCTACTGTAAGCAGATCTCTTACTGCATACCTCATTCCCATCTCCAATCATTTATCTTTTATATCTTTCTTTAGTTTTCATGACTCCAAATTCATGAAAAAAATTTTTAATTATTTTTTTTTTCCATTCAAACCAGCTTCTCTTCCAATTGAGTTTCAATTTTCATAAGTTTTACCGGCCACACACACTTTATTATTTTTTTGGCATGAGTTTGTATATATTCTGGAATACTTATCTTTTAATATACATTGTACCAACTATTTATCTTCTCAAAACAATACATTTTTCTCTTATCCAAGTAAAGTATTCATTTTGTATTTTTGTTAAACTGTATTTCTTCCAAACCTTCCACACACACTTCTAAGATCTTTCCACTGTATATAAGCTAATTTGATCTCTCAATACAATCATCTAAATCTCTCAAACATTCATATTTAGATTCTAATATTTCTTTTCATAATTTTTTTTTCTATTCCTAACCTCCACTTTAATTTTTTAAGTTATAACTTATTAAAATTCTTTAATTCTAAAGCATCCAAGTCACCTTTGAGTTTAAACTTAAATACAATATTCCATTTAATAGACTTTTTTTTTTTTTTTCTATAGTCATGTCTCCACTCATAAAAAATCTCTCTATCGATTTCCTTATCTTTTTGACATCTCAAAAATTGACAAGAAGAATAATAGACTTAGTTTTTTTTTTCATTTAATTTTATCTTAATTTCAATGTTTGCCTTTATATTTCTTCTAAAGAATATTTTTTGCTCCTGAAATATTTATTTACATAAAAAAATACCATAATATAAAATAAAAACAATACATAATAAAATAAAGCAAATAAAGTAATTATTTATGCAAATAAATTAAACAAAAATTTAATATAGCATCATTTGTCGTCCTAGAAAATAGTTTTGCATACTTATTTTCCTTGATTGTTCTACTCCGACATTCAACACTGTAACAACGGAGACACAATCGTAGTGGAGGAGACACAAGGACTACCAAAGAAGAGTCATACACTGCAAAGAAAGTACAACATCACACGAGACAAAAAGCAACTAAGAGAACATATAAAAAGATAGATAGAAGGTGACAACAAACTTTTTATTTTCATTTTCTCAAATTTCACATGTTCGACCTAATCATTCCTATACCCATTTTTCCACAAGTTTTTTTGTTATTAAAAAGGTCTACATCATTAAAATAATATTACAAATGCTTGTCAACTTATATTTTTCACAAGAAAACATATCAACAAACTAATCATTAACTGTTAGAACCACCCTGTCTTTAAAAAAGTTAAAATATAAATAATTTTTATACGACAAATTCTCCCCTCCCAAAAAAATTGTGCACTTAATTTTTGTTAAAGCGTTTATTCTTCTCTTTTTAACCTCAATGGAATTTGTTATATCAAGTAATTAACTTAGACAATCTGATACTTTCTGTCTTTTTTCTCTTTTAAATCAAGTCAAATCATTAATTAGTCTTGAAATTTATGTCAGTATTATCATATTTTATATAATATTTTTCATCATTTTAATCCTTATATTATTATTATATATTATTATAATAGTGTAAGATTATATTTTGTAAAAAATTAAAAAAATAGTAAAATTATTGAGATTTTTTTATATATTTTTAAATTATATATTGTATAAATTTTGATGTAAATGAATAACTTATCTTTTTAACATCTTAACCATGGTAATAAAATTGATTTGACTTAGCTTTTTTTTTTTTTTTTTATTTCATTTTATTTTTATTTTATTTTTTTCTTTTTTTTTTTTAAAAATTTTTTTTTCTAAAATTTTTATTTTTTTAAAAAATTAAAAATTATAATAAATTTTTTTTTTTTTTTTTTTTTTTTTTTTTTTTCATTTCATTTTATCTTAACTTCAATGTTTGCCTTTATATTCAGAAAAATTTTTGCTCCTAAAATATTTATTTACTTAAAAAATACCATAATATAAAATAAAAACAATACATAATAATAAAATAAACCAAATTAAGTAATTATTTATGTAATAATATTATTAAAAATAATAATAACCATAATTTTTTTAATCAAAATAATTCAATTTTTCACATGTCTACACACATTACCAATAATTTACATAACCATATATTAATTGATATCTCAATCAAATATTTAATCATATTCATTATCTCACTAACAAACAAAATTTGAATCAATCAAATAAATTTGAATTAATCAAACAAATTAATCAAATACAATCTACTGAACAGATTGTTCTTAAAATACTATATCATGTATAAGAATTATCCTAAATTAATTAAATATAATCTTGTTAACTAGAAAAGAATTTGACGTGAACTTGTTTTCTTTAAATACAGATATTTTTTTTTCAAAATAAGACAGCATCATTATCGAAATTGGAACGAAGAATCTATACCTATTTGTTTAATTACAAAAAAATCTAGACCTATGTTTTTTTAGGGAAAATCTAGACTTATTTTTTTTACAAGAAAATCTAATTATTTCTTGATTGATTTATAATCCAAGACAGCATGATTACAGGATTTTATTACCAGGATAAATCAAACCTGCATCTTCCATTATAAATATTCTGCATAAATCGTTTGAAGCAAAGTACTCTCTCTAGGCATGGAAAACCTTTCTTTTCCTTTAGTCATGAATAGCCATAATTTTTCTTCAGGCACTGACGCTTTCAAGGAGCAGAAGAAAAAGGCAGGGCGGAAGAAGATTGAGATAAAGAAGATCGAGAAGTCTACCAACATGCAAGTGACATTCTCGAAAAGAAGAACTGGGCTATTCAAGAAAGCGAGTGAACTGTGCATTTTGTGCGATGTGAGTGTAGCCATTATTGTGTTTTCTCCTGCCGAAAAATTGTTCTGCTTCGGTCATCCAGACTTGGAGGGCATTGTTCAAAGCTACCTGCAAGGTGCCAAAGTGTTTGTACCGCTGGAGTCAAGGGAGAGATCAGTGTCTTATGAAGCGTGCAACAGGAAATACGAGGAGGCAATGAAGAAGTTGGAGTTGGAAAAGAAGAATCTGAAAGAAACTGAAACTGTCTTTAAGGGGTGTAACAGAAGCTGGTGGGAGGACCCTGTTGATCAGATGAGTGAAACTGAGTTGGAACAGTTTATGGTGTCTCTTTATGAATTGAGGAGAAAACTAGCCGAAAGGGTGGTGAATTGTTGATGCAATCAATTCTATAGAATACAGTTTTTCCATTTTCATGCAGAACATACTTTTATGTTCTAACATAAAATGTTAAGATACAAGAATGGTCACTCTTTTTCTTTATATATATTAGTCTCTTTCTAATATGAAACTTCCATCTTATTCCAGTTTTCTTGATTGTATTCTTGAATTTTACAAATGCAGAAAAGTAAAGTTAATAGCACCTATTCGATGTCAGTCAATTTTATGAACGAGATTAGTTTCTGTGTTTGACCTATTTTTTTTTTATTTTTTTTTTGTCAAATCAAACACTTTGATAGATGTTAGTTTATTGTTTGACGGGAAGCAATGAAAAAAAAACTATAATATCTAAAACACTCACTTTTATTTTATTTTTGAAAAAGAAATACATAGAAGCACAAAGTGACCGTTTTCTCGTAGCTAACTAGGATTAGGGAACTGCAACTATTTGATGTGAATAGCACACAGAAAGCAGCGAATGAATAGTTATTCTCAAAATCAAACTTTGTCAGCAAAGTTGATTTGCTAAATTAGAGGGAAAATGTGACCCTTTTTTCTTCCATTCGTTTTCTGATTTTCGTGGTATAAAGCTTATTCAATTATGTTAGTCACGTCTCCTTCCGAAATTGGTTTGAAACTATGAATATAGTAAAACAAGTAAGCATTCAAAAATTCATTCGAATGTGAAAGCTATTGGAGTTGCTAACGACTAACTAGGAAAGATACATATAAGAAACTCCATCATACATTCACAGTGGCAATCCCTTAAATAAAAGGTGAAGATAAGGAGAATGAGAGTGCAAGCGAAGTAGGCATTGAAGACTTTTTTAACTTTATTTCGTGAATTTACCAACTGTGAATGAAAACTATTCTTCAAAATATTTTCCCCCCGTATATGCTCCTAGCATATCTAAACTCCCGTTATAGCTCGATCTAAAAGCTTTTCTCAATCACAGCTGGTAAGTAAGGTTAGAAATTGGGATCATGTAAGGCATGGCACCTATGCACAAGGTGGGGGCATCAGCAAGCCAGCAAAGAGAGGTTGAGTATTGACACATCTTGAGGTGGTTGGGGCCCCTCCTAACCTCAGGTCAATGTCTCTAACTGTAACACCTTGGCACCCGAAAAGCTTGCTGCACCTTAAGTCCACCGCAAGTGGTGAAGTTGTGGTTCCTCTCACATTTTGGAAATGAACATTTTGGATCTTTACAAGTGATGGCTGTATACAAAATAAAATGCAACAATTAGCATATGCATTTTAGGGCACGCGTTTATCTCAAAGAAAGAAGACAAATCAAAAAGAAAAACAAACCAATTAATTACCTTCTTTTTGCAGTTTGGATAGCATTCATACTCTTGGTCAATGATGATAGGGTTTTTGACGTTTTGCATGACAATGTTACTGAAGCTTATATCTGAGGCTGAACCTGGATATTTATCTGGCCATGATTTCACTCTGAGGCCATTGGTTGTGCCGGTCAATGAGCAATTCTGGATGCGAATGCCTCTCACCTCTTCCTCATTCGGATACTTCCCAAGACTACCGATACTGCGTCATATATATACATTTATATATATTGTCATGCATACATAACAACTACCAATATTAATTAGGATGAAAAAAAGGAAAGGTTTGAGAAAATTACCTTATACCGTGCCCAGGGCCACACCTGAGTTTGTTGATGAAAACATTTTTCACTCCTTGTATCATCGAGATGCAATCATCCCCAGTTGCAATGGTGTTTCTGGACATTATCACAGTGTCAGAGTGGCTGACATGAATGCCATCAGTGTTGGGGCTAGTTTCCGGGGCGACCAGCTTTAGTTTTCTCAATCTTACGTTTGTACATTTGGTAACGAATATGTGAAAGCCTTTAGGGTTCACACTTCTGATGCCCTGGATAATCACGTTGCTGCTATCGCTGAAGAAAAGGTTCTGCATGACAAATGAGTTTAATTAAATATATGATTACTACCATGCCAAACGTGCTCATATAAATGATATGTTGATGAAATGTGTTATTGCTTACGCTTGGATTCCTGGCGCAAGCATTGTCAGCACTTGATTCGCAATTCTCGGAGTATTCCCATGACTGTTTTCCCTGGCCATCGAAAGTGCCCCCGCCAATAATTTTCAAGCCATCGTGCTTCTGGAACATGAGCCAGTCGCCGTTTTCATACTCCGAAAGATCGGTGGTAGCCATAACATACCCTTGTACTTGAATTGTTACAGGACTTTGAGCAGTGCATGGTCCAGCGAAATACATTGACGAAACCAAGAATCTGCCTTCAGGAATCAAAAGCCTGGCTGGCCCAGTGGTTTGATGGCACACCTTTTGCCATGCATCCATGAAAGCCTGCATTTATATATACCCAACGTATAAGCCCTAATTCCGATCTATCTATAAGACTATAATTTATTGAAATTAAGACCACATTATTCAGCAAAAGACACATAATGTGCCAACAAAGGTTGCCCTAATATTATTAAGAATCGAACTCGTATATGTGAGTTATAATTTCGATGATGATGTAAGAACTTTGTTTTTTTAAGATTTATAATCAATCTTGGGAATTCAATTCAGTTATAAAACAAAGATATATATATAAGGCCCTGGAGCTAGAATTTATTTACCTGGGTGGAATCGAACTTTCCATCACCTTTGGCCCCAAATTCCAAGACGCTAATGATTTTCTCCCCAGGAAGGAGCACATCCTTAGCCACATTTCTATTCTTGAACATGTCAGGACCAGCAATGTGTGGTTTTGGAGCTTTATCCGCATTGCAGACCAATGCAAAGAGCAAAATAAGAACAGCACTCTTTGCAATGGCCATGGCGCCTCAATGCCTTACACTTTTTATTTCTTTTTTCTTCTTTTTTGTCACTCTTCAAACTTTTAGCGGCCTCCCTGGGGAGGCTATGAAATCAGCGGGGAAATAATCCTTCTTTCTCTGCCAGTGTTTTATAACATTCTTCCTGGTAGAATAAATGGCTCATCTAAATCAACGGAGGAAGCTAGCTTTTTAATTTCTGGCTTATGTAGTTTAGCTAAATTTAGTCATGCTTCTGTGTTGACGAGGTACTTCCAAAGTGGACCACTCTCTAGCTGCCACATCCTAACAGCAGCTACGGACAAAACAAAAAGGAAAAACAGATTACTTAATTCCTCCCTTCGTTAATTGGTTCAAAATTATATGCTGTCTCCACAACATCAGAAATATATGCCTTAGCACCCAATCGATACCACAGCGCATATTTCGATATATTATTATACTACCAGTATTTTTTATCTGTCAATATCTATCATATTCAAAGCTATAGTTAATGGTATATGTTATACATTATTTTGTATTGTTAATATGGGTAGAAACAGATGAGTTGTCTCGTTTATATGTCCACATTTCATAAATGTGTAAAAACAAATTAATTATAAAATTTACCCTGAAAATAGTGTGTTGTTATAAATAACTGTTGAAATTGACTCAGCACACTTATATTAAAAATGATAAAATAGCAAATAAAATTTCCCACAAATGGAGAAGTTAATCGAATATATTAACATACATATTAATAATTTTTTTAAATTACAAGTTGCATGAAAGTTCTTGATCCTATTATAGTAAGTTTACCCTGAAAATGATATATATGAGATAGTAAGATTTTATTTTTGAAGAATAATTAATAACTTACTGCTACACAGACTGGACATCCAACAGCATGAAATTTAACATTAAATAAAGGTAATAGTAGAGTAATATCTAACAGTGATCTGGTTAATCAATCACCTATATATCATCAATACATTTTTAATCTTGAATTCATTTTCACAACTTCTTGTTGTCTCTGAAAATTAAAAGTGGAAGAGATCTCAAGGAAGTACTTGAAGGAATGAAGAGAAAGGTATTGAGAGAACCAGTGTCATATATATTATATGAAGTTTCTCAAGGAATTAGCTGAACCAATTTGATAAAACACGACATATATTATATGAATACCAAGCTATACTGAATTTGATCCTGTTTGTAAAGCTCATCTAATTTTTGGTTTTACCAGCTTTACAATTGAACTTTAGAGATTCAAAAGGTCCTCAAGCTTACATATCAGAGTTTGCATAAGTACATTAGCTTTGATTTGTACATAGCTGACAGGAAAAGCATAAGTCTAGGGAGTTTAATACTTTTTCCTGCATAATCCTGAAGACCATTGTGTGGCTCTTCCAGCTGATTCATACATGAATAATTTTGCATGTACTGATATGGTACAAGAGGAGTACTGAGTACTAACCCTTTGCAAGAAGATTACAGATGAAGTGTAAAATTAAAATAAGAAGAAAAAAAAATACTACTCATTACTCCCTACTGTGAAGATTTCCCTGTGTCACAAAGCATAATCAAATCACCCAACCAAGCCTCTTTGTTGCAACTCTGTTCTGTTTTCAACTGTGAATCTTGAAGCAGCTTCATTGCATTTGATGTCCTCCACTTTCATCTGGATGGCCTTAGCAGTCAAATAGGTTGGATAAAATTTGTATTGACAGAGAAGTTGAGGCTCTGAAGAAGGGTTCCAAAAACTCTTCTGCTGGCCAATGTTAGCAAGGTCTGCTTGAGGTTTCATTTCTTGCCCAAAGAAAAAGGAATCAAGAAAAGTGATAACAATGTTTATGCTAGTGCTTTCTTTCTGTAATTTTCTGAGTACAAGTCCTAGGCCAAATCCATACATTATATATATGTCCGGGTAACCCACTGTATCTCTCCACGATGTGGGACCAAAGTTAATTAATTGAATTAGTAAAATATCTCTGATCGTTGAAGTCGTTATCCTAAGTAATAGACTACTTTTCAAAGACTACTCCTTAGCTTGGTTTTATTCTGTCGATATTGTGTGATAATAATATGGAGTTGAAATTAAGGTTTAAATTCTTAATCTTCCTTCAGCAGGATCAGATTATCAATATTTACTTTTTTGATTGACGAATCAATTCCTCTGGAATAATTATTATGGATATATTGGCATCACCCCATCGTTAATATGATGGGTCTATTTGTCTCGTATCCATTTGATAAAGAATGATTTTGAAACTTTGACTGTTTTGCTGACATGGAATATTTGTTCCTTTTAATTGATTGCAAGTAGAAGAATCACATATGATCCTACACCGTAGGAATGGTCGTGGAAGAATTTAAATTGCTTTACTAATGATAGGATATTTTTTTCTTAATAAAACTGCAATTTGATTACAACCAGTTAAATAATATAAGAGACAGGATAAGATTAGCTCAACTTACTGATAAAATACAATAGCTTAAATAGTGTATTTAGGTAGGTTATCAGATTAAATATATACAATTATAATTAAAAAAATGTTGTACACTATATATTTGAACATAATTATGTCAATATAAATATAATATCACGCTGTATAAATTTTTATTTATTAAATCAAAAAAATACTATTCTTGATACATAGTTATTTGAAAATTATATACTTTTAAAGTATATGTAACATATATCATTAAATTGATTTGTAACAATTCATTGCCTCGTGAATGGTGTTATGCAATATGCATGTCAAATAGGCATCTTTGATGATTTGATGTTAACAATAAAATTATTCCTTTCAATCCCTGAGACAGCAGAATAAGTAAGGTTTGTATTTTTATAGAAAAATGCAAAGCAGTTATTTCATGATATATAGCATCAAATTCTATATCAGGAAAGAATAAAGTGCATCTATAGGATATTTGGATTGATTAATCATATCCCTATGATTATGATCAGAACAAAGAATTAAGAACAAAAGTGCCAAACACTTTTTTGCATTGAAGATGAATAGAAGAGAGATCTAAGAAATGAAGATGAGTAGACAATGATGAAGATGAAAATCAACGTCACAGTATAATGAGTTTGCTTGTGTTCATTGTTTGATATAATATTTGTTTTTAAAATAAGTAAATTTTAGACAAACACTTAAAATAAATTGGAATCTCTTTTATTTTACTTAACTTCTATAGTTTCAGTAACTTCTTTAAATTTTAGTTTTTATTTATTTATTTTAGTATTTTTAATATGTATGTATTGTTTCAATTCTTATAATACTTTGAACTATATGTTTTCTATTCAACATATTTTTTTAAAGAACTATTCAAGATAAATAAAATAGTATAGAGATAAAATAAAAACAATACATTACAAAAAGATCCAAAGTTAAGCAAAATAAATATAGACAAAATCTAAATTAAGTATATATTTCAGAAATAAAAGTATATTCAAGGTAAATATATTCACATAAATAAAAATAAAGGAGGCTTTGTGTTAAATCTTATAACATGTTCTTTTTATCATTAAATTATAATGTCAAACACTAATTTCACATTAACTGTAACTTTTTGGATTAATTTGCTACTAAAATGGAGATTTACAATGTAATAATCTATGTTTGCTTCTCTTCCAGAGAGATAAACCCTTACCCTTGATAAACAGAGCAGCGGTGAGAGGTGGGTGGGAAATGGCGTACGTGAACGCCCGGCGCACTTTAGCATCTACCGTGGCACTAGCACTTTCTTCGTCACGCGCAAGAGCTTCTCCCTCTGGCTGTCGTTTCGCATTCGCGTTGCTCCCCGCCAAACAAACCGTACCCGTTACTCACTGGGCGAATTTCCCGGTTCGGTGCAAATCGTCGGGTTCGGGTTACTCGCCCCTGAACGACCCGTCCCCGAACTGGAGCAACCGCCCTCCGAAGGAGACCATTCTTCTGGATGGCTGCGACTACGAGCACTGGCTCATCGTCATGGAGTTTCCCGATAACCCTAAACCCTCCGAAGACCAGATGGTCAAAAGCTATGTCAAAACCCTAGCCCATGTCCTCGGAAGGTCCCCTGTTCCTCTCCTTTAATTGTTATCTATTACTTCACTTTTATTTTTCTAATTTCACCAATTTCACTTATCTGAATGTTGTTTGCAGCGAGGAAGAGGCCAAAAAGAAGATATACTCTGTTTCTACTTCTACATACACAGGCTTCGGCGCCCTCATTTCCGAAGAGCTTTCTTATAAAGTCAAAGGTGCGATAGATTCGTTACTTTTCTATGTTTCAATCTTCATTTTGGTTGAAGTTTTCTTGTTGCTTGAGTTGTTAGGTTTTCCTGTTAGTGATGTTCTGCTATCATCAAATTGGTTGGAAATTTAATCTTGTGTGGATATTATAGGAGGTTAATTTTATAGATTTTCTTTTTTTTAACTGTAGTTTCAAATTTGTTCGTCTTTTTGACTTTTGGGAATTATTCTATGTGCCTAAACAGAGTTACCTGGAGTTCTTTGGGTGCTGCCAGATTCATATCTTGATGTCCCCAACAAGGATTATGGAGGTCAGTGGAGGGTTTGAATTAACTAGGAGCTTGGTTCATTTTTTATTTTTTTTTCATTTTTGGTCTTGTTGATCGCTTTTGGGGTATTTCAGGTGATTTGTTTGTTGATGGGAAGGTGATTCCTAGGCCACAGTATAGATATTCGGAGAGGCAACCCAGTAGGAGTAGACCTCGGCCGCGGCATGACAGACGACGAGAAACAATGCATGTTGAAAGGAGAGACCAGCAGAACTGGAGCCAAGGTCATGGGGGACCTTTGCAGCCATCAACTTCAATGAATAGTCATAACTCCGCTTCTGATAGAGAGAACTAAGAAGTGGTTAATACGAACTCTGCTTTAGGAATTACCACAGACAGAAACAGAACCAAGTTTTTTCTTTTGGAAAGTTTCGATCTAAGTTTCTGAGATCATATTTTACTTGTGTGGAAAATGGCTGTGCCTGCCTTGAATGATATTTGATGATAATATTTAACACCTTCATTATGAAGTTGTGGATGTTTTGCATACCAGAAGGAGTTGCGTTTCAATCGTTTCTCTGTGTGATTTAACATGCAACTTGGATCAATGAGTGTTAAAATTGGTAGACTTGAAACAAATTTTGCTTTTACATCTGAACCAGTTCTCAATGTCAATGCCCTGTGAGATTTGATTTGATATGTCTGATGTGTATCATAAAACCTCTAATAGGTCTCTTGATTGCATTTGTTTGCTGATTTTGATGCACTCACTATTTATCCTACGGCCCATCAGCAGATTGTTGCCATGTTTATCTCCTTGTCTAATTATTTATAGGTTGTTTCTAGTTAAGTTATTGCTATAGCTTCTTTCTCTCAAACTAATGTGAGTGAATTGTTTCAAATATTCATTGCTAGTTTGGATTATGATTTCAAAACAAATTTGGTCAAATTCCTTGCCTGGCTCTGGTACACAATCTGCATTTACTTGGATCATGAAAATCGACCTAATCTACTGGTATTTGGTTTTTGTATTTTGTTTATAGAGCCTGTTGCTTCATTTCTGTTTAAGTTGGGATATATTAGAGTATATTTATATTAGTTTGCTTACGAGGACGAGCTAATCGTGAGTTGTTGCTTTGTTTCTTTAATATTTGAATTTTCGTAGCATAGTTAGCAAGGTGGGCATATGCAGTTCGTGTCCAGAAGTAATAAGGTGGTGTTAATTAAATCAAGCCAAGGATTACACTCCGAAATAGCTTGCACGCATATTTCCTAGCTGGAGCAGTGAATATCCTCGAAATCTAGTAGTAGTTTGGGACCTTCTGGTTGCCTCGCATGATTGAAACTTTAAACTTTGTAGCATGTTTTTCTAATAAATAAATAGTTTTTTTATTACTTTTTCTGCAACAATTTTTGAAAGAAAACAAAATATTGTCAATTAACATTGTGATGGGGAAAAATAAGTTGTACTGACACTCCTTAACTCAAGTTATTCCTAATATCTGATGTTTCTATCTTTCATAAACTTTCTTAATTTATGTCTCACTAGAAGAGATGAATACTTTATTCGTTAATATTGTTATTTGATGTCTTTAATTTAATTTACCAGAAAGATTAATAATTATTTAAAGAGAAGATTTGAAAAAAATTGTACAAAGGTTAAAACATTTTTCAAATACTTTTTTATTTATTTTCTTTATTAATAAAAGAATGCGTTATATATATTTTAAAAGAATACAATTTATGTCGGTATTATAATTTACGATTTTATGAACTTTTATAATCTTAATTTTAATTACCACGACCAAATAAATGATCAAATAAAATGTGATAAAAGGAGAACATTAAGTAAAGAGAATGTGTGAAAGAAAACGTTATGTGGTCTTTATTTTTTTATTATGGTATTTTTGGTATTGAACACCTATTTGAAAGATGAATTAAGAAAAAGGCATCCATGGTGTCTTTTATTACCAAAATTAGCAAACCAAGCTAGACACCCAACCAACCGTTAACTCAAGAACAGACAGACAACACCTGCCCTTTCTCTCCGATTTCCAACATCTGATTCTCCTCTTTCCATCAACTCCCTACGTTCTTTTGCAATTCAGAAATGAATTCCAACTACGGTCAATCCAACACGAACAAATCTCCCTCCGTTTCCCTCAACAACTTCAATTTCGATTTCGATCTTGGCATCGGATCCAACCGTCCCAAATCCCTCAACGACCAGAAAAACCCCAAACCTTCCTATTCCACCACCACCACCACCACCACCTCTTCCTATTCCTATCCATATTCCTCCGCCCAACCCAACAAACAACCCTCATGGACCCACCAACCCGCTCCCACTCAGACCACCGCCCTCCCGGGTGGCCCCCCCTCCATGGTCGGAGACATCTTCGGCAAGAGCTGGGGAACCACTCAACCTTCTTCTGCTTCCAAAAGCAACATTGGGATCGTTAATAAGAACCCTAATCTCTTCGGAGATTTGGTCAGTTCTGCTTTGGGCCAGGGTTCCAAGTCTTCTGCTACCAATGTTCCTCTCAAAAACGCTAACCCCACCCCCAATAAAACCTCCTTTTCCATGGGAAACATGGCCGATTCCTTGCCAAAAACTGGTGCCGTGCCACAGAGCACTGCTAGTTGGGCATCATCTTCTGGTGGGTTTAACGTGAATGCCAACAAAACCCCCAATCTTGGGGGTACTTCAATGCGAAACATGGGTAGTGGAATTGGAACCAGTTCTAATAGCAAGGATCCTTTTAGTTCTTTGTCTGGTTTTGGATCCAAGCAGTCTGCTACTCTTAATTCAGCTGCAAAAGGGCCAAAGGTTGCATCCGGGGATGATGGTTTTGGAGATTTCCAAAATGCTTCCAAATCGAGCTCGGATGGTTTTGGAGATTTCCAAAATGCTTCCAAATCGAGTTCGGATGGTTTTGGAGATTTTCAAAATGCTTCAAAACCGAGCTCAGCCGCGTTTCCATCGGCTGCTTCTCCTGGGATTGATAATTTTGGTGGATCTGCCGCTTCCACTCAGATTCCTGTTCAGAGATCAGGTGGTGGTGATGATCCAATGGACATGTTTTTCACGTCGGCTTCCTCACCTGCAGTTGGAGGTGCTGCTGCGGCCTCTGATGGATTTGGAGGACAGAACGATTGGGGTTTGGATTCGGAGTTTGGTGGGGGAGGCCAAGATGTGGGTGGCACCACTACTGAGCTTGAGGGGCTGCCTCCTCCTCCTTCTGGGGTCTCTGGTTCCACTGCTAAAGGCAAGGGGATGGACAATTACAAGCAGGGACAGTTTGCTGATGCTATTAAATGGCTTTCGTGGGCCATTGTTCTTCTAGAGAAATCTGGGGATGGTACCGCCACAGCTGAGGCTTTGTCATGCAGATCTTCATGTTACAAAGAAGTCGGAGAGTATAAAAAGGCAGTGGCAGATTGTACAAAGGTATCACATGAATTTTTTAGTTATTGTTAAATCACCAAAATGTCAGTTGTGTTTTTAATATTGAATTCCTGGATAATTTAAAAGAGCTGTTTATATCTGGAAACTAGACGAATAGGAAAAAGAAGTTAGCTGCAACTTGTTATACTAATCGTCAATTAAGGCTAAAAGTTGGAGACAAAAAAGAAAGAAGACAAAATGTGATGAATACAAGGTTATTATTGCTAGGAAATATTGCATTCTGCAGGAAATGTAAGGTGTGAATGCATGATAGAACATATTAGGAGCAAGGGGATAAAAAGAAAGCTCTTAATATCTTTCTCGGTCTTGGCTTTCAACCCATACAACACATGCTTATATAAAACATTAAGAAAAGTTTAAGGGTTGTAAAATACTTGAACCATAATACACAATGCCTTATTTTAAGAAATAATTCCTGATTAGAATAGTGCCTTTCTTTTAGGCGAACTAGGGCTTGGATGGATTTATGGAATGGAAACATGCATTCTGACTTTAGAAATTTTGGAATTAATTTCTATCTTATTAGATTCATTAAATTTCACTTATGCAAGTGCAACCACAGTCAATCTAGTAGATACAAAGAAAATATGCTTACAATGCACCTTCCATGTTTTCTAAATTCAAGTTTCATTCTTCTCCTTTATTGGATAGTTTCACCTTGTGATCTTAGTTTCTGTGTTTGGTACACTGTTTAGACCGGCACTGGTTGCAAATTGCAATTATAATGGTTTTTCTTGCAAATAGAGCACCGAGGGATGGGCCTTTCATTGTTCCTTGGCCTTTCTTGGTTTGACCTTCCTCTCTCGCATTCTCTACTAGGTCTTCTTCCTTTCCTCTGTGGCTGATTGCTATTGTACCTTTCTTTTTAGAAAAAAAATTAGGTTTGATTGTAAAGCTTGCTCCAAAGGCTGATCTAAAAGTCTGTCCGTTCCTTCTCCAGGTTTGCTTCAAGAGAATCGATCATAGTGCATAGTGTATGTAGAAAAATCTGTGCTCTTCCTAGTTCTAACAATATAATATTCTTGTGGCAAGCTACTAAGAAGTTTCTCAACAATCAGCTTTTGTTGAAAAGTGTCTCCATAATTTCAAATCTGATTAAGAATCTCAGCTGTGAAATCACATACCTTTTGATTCTTTTCAAACTTTCTATCATGGAAAGCTACTCTTTCGCTTCAAAGTTTATATTGATAGAAATAAGATTCTCGGTGCCGACTACCCTAAGTTTCTTTTTTCCTTTTGAATCATGCCAAGAATTATTGGACAAATGCCTTTAGCCAGCCATAGACATGTGGTCAGATAGATAAACATACCTAAAAGCATATAAAAAAGGAGGGAAAATATTACAAATAAGAATCCCGTGATAATCTTCAAGCACCTTTATCCCATAACAACTCTCTGAGAGTTAGAAAAGCCTAATTTTCTCTCTTAGCATAAGGTGTCTTCAACAATAAGCTCTCCCTTTTATTTATAACAAAAAAAAGGCCAGTGACTGTCAGGGGACTTAGCACAACTGTGTTAAAATGGCCCATGCTGAGATTAGTATGCTTGTGTTTATTTTAGGGTCTTCTTCCTAGCTTCTTTTTGTCCTTTTTCCATCCACCCTTCGAATTCTTTTATCATAATTTAATCAGAAAAGTGAGTTTTGAGAAGGTAATGCATGCAAACATTATTATTTTCAAGCACAAATTCATATTAATTATCATCGAAAAGCAGATTTATCAATGATTGCCGTTCCTATATATATCTTAGTTGGCGTATGTATACAATTCTGTAATTGAAGTTTAAAAAGGTTAGGATTATGGCTTGGCCTGTCCATGAGTTCCACTACATATCTAATGATCTGAACCATGTCATTTTCTTGATCACCGTATAATGACAAGGGAGAGTGTTCTGATCAGCATTTGTTGTGCAGATTCTTGAAAATGATGAAACCAATGTATCTGTCCTGGTACAGCGTGCTCTCTTGTACGAGAGTATGGAAAAGTACAAACTTGGTGCTGAAGACCTTAGGACTGTGCTGAAGATTGATCCTAGTAATAGGATTGCTAGAAGCACCGTTCACCGGTTGGCTAAGATGGCTGATTAGAAGTTCATTCATCCTTCTTTTTCCTTTAATTATTATGCGATATAGGTTTTTACATCATCAACAACCCCCATTTCCTTTGCCATGAGAGTTAGGGGGTAATACGTCTTGATTGCTGTCACCCTAAATATGAAATGTGATGTATGGTTTCTTTCATTCTGGCTATGTCTTGAAATTAATATTTTCATTGCCTTCATCAGATTTGAACTTAATAGAATTTCCATATTCTTTTTCTATTTATGTTCTTAAGTGTTTGGATTGTTTGCATATAAAGAAAGGTATTTTTTATTTTTTAAAATCATGAAGAGAGATATGCAAAGCAGATGTGATTTACAGAATTTTGTTCCCAGGTTCCCTTGATGATTTTGTTTGTTTGTGAATTTATGTACGGCACTCGTTAGTAGATTCAGTCAGGGTTTGTTTGGAATTTTTTTCCATAAAAATCTTTAGAGAGAAAAAAAAACATTTTTTTAAAAAGAATTAAATTTAGTTTATCTATAAACAAATTTGTAGAATTCTCTTATATATAGTTTTTCTAAATTTTTATATTTCAATTTATGAATAAATTAATTATAATTTGTAGAGAATTTGTTTTTTTCTCTTGTATAAGTATTAGGGAATTTAGAGATATGTCCTTATTCTCTTTCCACATGCTTTTCTGACGTATTCTTAAAAAAATCTAATTTTTTTTAAAGAACTATTATGTGGATTGATGTCTTAATCTCATAACTATTGCCCCAAACATTTACATCTCTCCCGTAAAAGCTTTTTAAGAGATGGAAATTTGGAGTAAATTAAACTACGGTTTTAAAATTTATAAAATATCATTTTAGTTTTTAAAATTTGAAAAATATAGATTTATTTATTACTTACAGTCTAAAAACAGTTTTTAAAAAATATTTTAATTTCTCAATTTTAGTATTTAAGAACTAAAAGTGAATTTGTTCAAATTTAAATAATTAATTTTTTATTAAATTTGAAAGACCATAAATAGATTCATCATCTACTATATTTTAGGGAATAAAAAATAGTTAAGTTATTATAAATTACAAAATTTTACTCGTTATTTTAAATTAATAATTATCATTTTGAAATTTATTGTGTGAAATGTATCCTTATATGAGTTAAGTTCAATAGAGTGGATAATATTTAAATCAAATATATGATCTATTTACATATATGAAATTATGAAATAATGAAATATATATATATATATATATATATATATATATATAGAAAAGATGAAAGTGAAGGAGAAATAAAATAGAGAATATACTATTTGGCTAGATAAAACAAACGAGCAAACGCAGTTCACTTCACTTATTTAAGTTAGTAAAAGGTAAGATAAACGAATAACTAAATTGTAAGAGAATTCCCAACTTATACTTAACTCGTGAATTAAGTGTTTTTTTTACTGTGTTGTTTCTCTTTGCATAAAGTTTTCCTATGTTACAAATAATATTTATATTTTCAAAGTGTAAAACAAAGAATCAAAATACAATATACATCCTCTCTATTTATCGAAAAATGTTTTTTTATGTGAAATAATATCCGTGTTAATTGATTCATTCACTCAGTACTTATAAATATATCCATATTGTAGTAACAGAGGGTAGTTCAGACACAATAGCTCTTGACCTTTACCATTCTCATGCAATTTCCCATAAAAACCTACTAGAATAGATATATTTAAATTATTTTTCATAAATTCAATACAAAAATAATACATATAAATCATGAGTTATGTGTATTATAAATGTACTAAAGGCGTGTCTCACTTACTAGACCTCATTGCCTTTTTTTTTTTTCGTTTCTCTTATTTTTTGTATCAGTAGTACAAATTTTCAATCAACGAATGCCATTGCAGTAGCTGCCAAAGGTACAATATAATATGACTTTATTTACTGTCAGAAACCATGAAGAATTTAAACCCTACAAGAAATAATAGTTATATCTGCGTCAGTATTCAAGAGAATTTCTACCCCTCACATTTTACTGACGAAAAATATACAGTATGTCAGCTTTAGTAATTTTTAACAACTACAATTTCATTGGTCTGATGGTAATTATTGAAATTTCCAATAAGTATATCCTTCGGTAATATGACTAGTTAGTCATTGTAGTTTAATAACAGCAATATCCATTTGTACTTAGTCATCTTAGTTTATCGACAAAAAGATGTGTCAATAATTAAGAATTGGAAAGCTAAAGTAACCTGCACAAGTAAGACTACTAATTTCGAGACATTTTTACATACATATGAATATATCAAATATATAATTAAAATACATAAATCATAAACCTAAAATATCAAACATGTAAATGATAACTAATATAAAAAAACTGAAATTTAAATATAAAAAGTACATATTAATTTGATATAAAAAAATGTGAGTTTAGAAAGTATTTAACTTATTAAGAAAAAATATAACATATGCAACTTCAAGTTTACATATTATCTATCAAGAGATTATGGTTGTTCTGAATTTTCCTCCTAATCATTTTGTTGTTGACGGTATTGTTATTGTTATTGAGAGTGTTCATGTTCTTGGAAGATTTGTAGATTATGTTAGTATTAGTTGGACTGTTGTTATTGAAAAGATTGGACTTGTTGTTGTTGAAGAGATTATGAGTGAAGAATTATATAACTAGTGATTGAAGAGTTTAAAATTAACGAATTAATTGATCATTTACCTCCTCACTTGCTGAAAGATGTTACCTAAAATTGTTAACGTTCTCAGAATTGCAAAATAAAATAGATGCTTGATGCTATTATTTTCACATGTATAAATTGTAGTAATTTATCCAACATAGTAAAGTCTTTCTTTTGTTTTTCTATCAACTATATAAACCCAACACCAAGTCTTGTAGGATAAAAATACTAACCCCCATGTGATGAAGCAGAAGTATCAATATTGAACATTATCTTAAACATTGAAGATTCTTGAATATCATAAGCATTAATAGGATGCACCAAATGGAGCAACCGGAAACTTCATGAAAATTGTTGTTTATAAAACAAGAAAACACATACATACAAGAATACTATTTTTTTTTTTATAGAAATGAACAAAGTAAAAGTTCTTCATGAATTCCATGCAGAAATGGGTTTGATGAATATTTTAAAAGGCTTGCACAACCTAGATTATTTTATGGTTTTTTTGTATGACAAGGAAGTGAACACATCAAAGAACAACGCTACAAATGCATCTCAAGTACTGAGAATTTCAAATACTATCCAATGAAAATGTACCACAGGACATAGTACTAAACAAAGAAGAGTAGTTAATTAATAATTATAATAAGTGTAGAAAAAAAAAAGCAATAAAAATTAAGAGAGTGATACTTATCCAATGGACAAAGTGGGGCTCAGGATAGATCCAGTTGAGAATGTATAGTCCTCTGTATGCACTGCATTTAACCAGACAACACTATTACAAACATTAATCTTACGTTGACGGACTTCAAACAAAAAATTGCTAATGAGTTGAACAAGTTATAAGAATGATTCAAATGCACATGATAATATATCATCATCAGAAAATAAAAAAAAACAGAGCTTTCTGTAAAGAGGTTATATATAACCCCTTCGTTTTTTTCAAAGAGGGTAATGAAAAATTTTAGTTTACAGCTTAGTGTTGAGTGAGAGGGAGAAACTTCTAGAGTTTTAATAAGCAATTGACACTAAATCGTGCTCAGAAAGTAAAATCCGACTTTCAATCAGAAAAATCAAGAACAAAACCCTAAATTCAATATATGAGAGAATGAAATACATTTACCTGAACGAACAATTGGTGAAATTTTTCATTAAAAAAGTGAATGGAGACATTGTGAGAGAGAGTAAAAGAAACGGGAAGAAACGGAGGAAGCCACCAATAGATAGAATAGAGTCAACTTTTGACTGTTTTTTATTTTTATTACATAAAATTATATCATTTAGTATATTAATCTAAAATAAATGTATATAAGGATACTACTGATAGATAAACACCTCTTGGTTATTATCGGCAAATTTCATCAACAATTAAGACTTTTAAATCTATTATAATAATTTCTGCTTTTGACACTCAATTTACTTATCATTGACAGATAAAAAATTTATCGACAAATTTGATTGACGGTTAAGACATTTATACTCATTATAATGATTTCTGTTTTGACGTTCAAATTTACTAATAAATACTACTAATGGATAAACACTTATTGACGATTACTGATAGATTTTCTGGACGAATAATAACTCTTAAAATGATAACAATGATTTTTGTTTTTTTAAAGCTTAATTTACCACTAAAATTAATCAACTGACAAGTAATAGCTAGCGAAATATGGATGGATAAACCAAATATTGTAAAATTAGTTATTATTAATATGTATAGATAGTTTTTCATTATTAATGATATTATAGTGACAGAGAATTAGATTTGTGTTCCACATAAACAACATACCTATTATAATAAATTTTTTCAAATGAAAAATTCCACTGGTAAAGTATAGCCAATTCTACCTGCCCTTTTTTACTTTAATGTATCACCATTCACCCTCTGTTTTACCTTTCTCATCCAGTTCACCCCTCCAAACTTCTAGAGCCATTCCTGTACAAATGATATATTATATTTTATTAACTAAATTTAGCGAAAATTTAAAATTAAAACTGCATAAGCTAAATAATTAATATAGGCAATGTGTACGAGGAAAGTTATAGAACAGTATCTAGTTTTGAAAAACAGGTGTTTGGGTAGCATAGTGGAAGAAAAACCGGATTTCCACTTCTGTCCACTTGCGTGTGATGTTCCTCTGTTCTTCTATAAATTCAGACTCCTTCACTTCCATAAACTCTCACTATCCATTCTCTCTCTGAAATTAAAAAAAAAATGTGTGGGGGTGCTATCATTTCTGATTTCGTAGACGAGGCCCAAGACCTCTGCTTTCAGCTCCACACTTTCCACGCCTCCTCTTCTTCCACACCCCAACCAGACAACAAAGGTAACACCTTATATTCATTCCATCTCTGTCATCCTTTTTCTTCTCACTAATTATATTTTTTGTTGCAGTGGACGAGGAACCATGTGAGAAGGTGAAGAAGAAAAGAGCACGGAAGAACGTCTACAGAGGAATCAGGCAACGGCCTTGGGGCAAGTGGGCTGCGGAAATAAGGGACCCACGCAAGGGTGTGCGCGTCTGGCTCGGCACATTCGCCACTGCCCAAGAAGCCGCTCGCGCCTACGACGACGCCGCCGTCCGCATCCGCGGAGACAAGGCCAAGCTCAATTTCCCCCGCCACCACCACCCACCCAACAACAACCCCTGCCTCAGCCCCCCCGAGTTGACTCAGCCCTATTATCAACCTACTTTTAATAAAGAGGAACACGAGCTCGACCCTCAACTCGCGCACCATATTTCTAACCTCGAATCGTTTCTTGGTTTGGAACATGAACAGCTTCCGATGCAGCCACTGCCACTTCCTGAGTGGGACCCGCTCCACGACGTCGTTCTGCCCAACCGCCACCTCTTCTGAAGCCTTCTTCCTGCTTTTCACCTACACTCTCTATGTATCAAACTTTTCACACTCTGTTTTCTCCTTTTCATCGTATAAATATCCATTCTCTTCCCTTCCAAAACAACTTTAAGGTGTACCTTGAAAGTGAGTCTCAAGTTTTTATTTTTATTTCTTATTTTCCAGTATTAATCTAAAAACTACTATTTTCATTTACTTTTACTTTTTTTTTCTATTTTCATATTCTCTCATATCTTGCCAATTTCTAGCTACACATACCAATTTTCTGGAAATCAAACGACTGAAAATTATGGTGTTTGCCATCTCCAATTCAAGAAACTAGTTGAGAACACAAAGTTATTTATTGACACGTTATTGTAAATGGACCAGGACCATTTTTTTAACATTTTCTAATAATTTTATTTATTTTTCCGGATTTTGCATAGATCACTCTCTCTACTTGAAAAATATTTTCTTTACACGGTCCCTACAATTTTTATTTTGTAAAATATCAAATCATTCCATGCATATAGAAAGTAGGCAGGAAGAAAAGACAAATAAAAAGTCTTCTATAACAATTGGTTGTTATAGAAAATAATAAATAACATATGCAGCTTTCATCTGATGATAAGTAATTAATTTCTGAAATTTTATGATAATTATATTAAGAAGTTATATAAGAATAACTTTATAATTGACTAACAATGTAAAAAAATTATAATCATGTTATATATATATATATCACTTTCATAAAAGATAATGTAAGATTCTTCATGTGAATTCGACATTAACTCGATAATGGTATGGCAATAAAAAAAACTTGGATCATATAATAATCACAAGAAAAGAAACTTAAATAACTTCTTTTCGATCCTCATAAATTTGAAAATTTTACTTATGACTGTCAATATTTTTTTTTTGTTTTGATTTTCAATAACAATTTTACAAAAATAAGATTTATAAGTGCAGTGTATTTCAATAAATTTTTAAAGTTTGCTTTTATTTTTTAATATATATTCTTTTTTATTATAGTCCTCTGTAAATATTTATTTTTTTATTTAATCTTTGTGTCGTTTATTGATATTCTTAAAATAATAAACTGTTTGTTAAGTTATCATATCAATGATTGAATAGGATACATGATTTTTCTAAATATTTTTTTTAAATTAATCAAATATGATGTAAAAGTGTTATTTATATTAGGTCAGTGTTTACATCTCCTGTCTTTTGCAATATTTTATATTCACGGATAAAATACAAAGAAAATGAAGTTTGGCACATGGTAGAGTTTTTTTCCGGATTATTATTTTTCTTTGAATTTCACCTTTAAATAAGGAATGCTGTAAGAAAGAAGAATGATCAATATACTCTAATAAAAGGGAAATAATATTTTTTGTATCATATTGATTAATTTTCTTTTTCAAACAAAATAACTTTAAAAAAAATGCATGTATTTACTCATTCATGAACATGTTACTTAATTGATAACTTATTAATTAAAGAATATCGATAAAGAAAAAAAAATAAAAAATTTATGGAGATAAAAATGGAAAAATTATTAAGAATTAAAAGTAAAATATAAAAGTTAAATAGGAAAAAAAATGTATTAGGCTTGTTCAACTGTTAGGTTACCCTTAAATTAAAGAGATTAAAATAATTTTTTAATAAAATTTTAAATGCAGTCAGCATTGTTAGGTTGACCTTTTCATACTGAAACCTAAGTTGGAGGTGCTTCAACATATTTAGATTTTCTAGGACCTCTACATTCATACGACGTCTTATAGAATATTATATATATATATATATATATATATATATATATATATATATATATATATATATATATATATATATATATATATA
>Ga0099825_1000488_pt1 | contig 42121 bp, 25 predicted proteins | sample SiratroredBW_FD_76838 | JGI IMG/M metagenome (GOLD analysis project Ga0099825, IMG submission 76838) | Root nodule microbial communities of legume samples collected from California, USA - Siratro red BW | ecosystem: Host-associated > Plants > Roots > Nodule | place: USA: California | collected...
AGAGCCATACAATTTGCCTAAAGACAAATTCTGGAGTAAAACTAACTTCAATGAAAGGAATATCTGCTTATGTTATGAGAATAAATATTCATTGTCAACTTTCATCTTAACTTCACATATGTACAATGAAACACATTTTGTTGTTAATTACCCAAGGCGAATGCTTCGGATTCAATAATACATAATTATTCGCAAATTTCTTCTTTGACTTCGTAAATCTGGTATGAAACTTCTTCAACTGACGATTACCCCGCTCAGTGAAAACAAATAATCGTTCAACTAAGAAAATACGATTATTCACAATTTTCTCATTTTCACGTATCAAGTATGTATTCCATTTGTTAATTATTCAATGAAACAAATAATTGCTTTCAAGACTTACAAAAATAACGTTGACTTTTAACATGCTAAAATAATTTTTATGAAATTTTTGGAACAATTTTAATTAAAAAATACTCTGTATAGAAAAGAAACAATTGGCCTTAAACTTTGTATATTCTCCGCTATCATCCTTACAGCCCTTATGATCCAAATCTTAATCAAAAAGCAATCTCATATTTTTAAAAAAACCAAGTATCAAATGACTATATATCAGAACAACTTTTATATTTAAAGAAATATAGCAGTTCCACTATTTCAAAATTCATGAAAGCATACAATTAAAAGTAAAAACAAATGCTAAAGAATATTCTATTAACACCTTTCAAATTATTATGTGAAACTTTGGTGTAATTTACTAAAAAAAATAAGACACGATAAATAGGGCGTAAGACTCATTTAATTACGCAAGACCCACTCAATTAAAAAGAAAACTTGTTTGTAATGTATAGAGATGGTTTTGCCATTTCTCTGAAAAGAAAAGATACAATGGCTGAGTCACATACCTGAAATGGTGTCTCGACTAGTTTAATTAGATTCGCCAACTGAAGTACGACTTGTGGTGTCACGACTTTGTGCTTAAAAGTTGAAGTTCCAAGAAGATGAAGGACAACAGGAAACAAATGAATGTTGGCTTTTGGAGCTCTGCTGGTAAGGGCAGATATTTGTCCATGGCGCCTCCCTCCCATCATTTGCTGGACATCCCCTGTTATTATATCCAATAAACCTGGAATACTGGAGGCCACAATATGTACAAATGCATCCAAACACTGTCTCACATAGGAATCTTTCTCTTTTCCCAGCCTATCCACCACAGAAAGCAACTTTTGACTACAAAAGAAGTGTGGAAGCCACCTCCTGCCATGCTTACAGAGGAGAGCCACAAGAACTAGTGCCTTTCCTCTTAAAACTTCACTACCTTGCTCAACAAGAGCCAAAAGACTTGGGATCAGATTTTTATCCTCGGCAAGTTGTACAAGGTATCTTCCAATATTTGTGAACAAGTTGCTTCCAAGCATTGCTATGTTAAGAAGATTTAAGCTGATTTGCTGCTCTCGTGGACTGCCCTTCACAAGAGCAGAAGCTAGGTCCTTGAATGAGAGTTTCTCAACAACAGACTGAATGCTAGGAGGATTAAAACGAACAAGGCGCACCAAGCACGATCCTGCAGTGAGCCTCATACTCTCTTGTTTCCCTGCCGCCCTATAGATATAACAGAGATTACTAAAAACATCTTGACTGGCCAATCGCCCCACCCAGAACCCTCCTTGACTGCAAATATTCTCTATTGTTCTCAATGCATACAATTGAGTTATATCATCCTCGCCCTTCCTCAACATCGATGACACAAGTGAAATTAACGAATTTGGAACCTGCAGCAAGGTGGAAATTATTTAAGCATGAAAAATGTGCACTCGGAACGCAGGTGAACAAAGTTAAAACAGCTGACAGGATCACACGAAATTGACAAAAAATATATTATTAACATGCTGCAAGCAACTTTATTAGAAAATTTAAAACTTTGCATACCAGTAAATGTCAAGCTTTAAATGGCCTAGAAAGATGAACAACAAACATAGTTTGGAAGCTAACCTGCCAGCCATATGTTGTCCTATTGTCCTTTGATGGAGATTCAAGTTGATTGTTATCCCTGCAGTCTGCATTTTGAGTGGATATATAAAATAGCAACTCACCCAAAGCAGCCATGGAAAACCTCCTTACTTTTTCCTGCCTGTCTCTAAGGCCATCTGTCAGTGCACCTAAAATTCCAGAATTAGCCAAACTGTCATCAACAAAAGTGGAGTGCCTAATCAACAGACCAATCAGTGAAGCAAGTTGAACACGCAAAGCTGATGCCTTGGATTGCCGAAGCAATTTTACAAGCATGAGCATAATTGGCCCATTGGTCAAGATATTAGCTGCATCAGCATTAGTACTCAACATCTCAAGGTACCTAATCACATTCTGTTTCTCTCCAATGCTGGTATTTCCATTCAAAATGGTTAATATTCGGTTGTGGACTGCCTCCAATTGCTCTTTAGGCATCTTAACAAAATCAGACACTTGCAATGCCTCAAAGGGGAGTGAAGGAATGACTTCTGAGACTTTATCAACTTTTCTGCTCGGCATTACAGGTCTGACCGAGAGATCAGATGGATGCCAAAGAACCTGGGAAAGGTTGTTAGACAACCTTGAAGAGTCAGAGTCAAAGCCAGATCCTGAGTCTTCTTTAGCTCTATGCTTCTTCACCTGAGGGCTCACACTGGGAGAAATACCAGATATGTCAGGATGGTCAGGAGTTGATTCATGATCAAACGACCTTGGATCATCTGATACTGGAGGGTTAACAGCAGATGGGGTATCCAACTGGTGTGTATTATTTTCAATCTCCTCTGTTTTTCCCTGATTCAGAAAATGATTGTCTATTTTCTCATCGGGCAAAGAAGGTGTTTGCTCATTGCCATCAGTTTCTTCATGTGTATCATCTTCAGTATTCTCATTAAAATCAAGTTCCATGTCAGTGTTCTCAATTTTAACTTCAGAATCATTCTCAGAATTATTAGGCAAGGGGCGTCGATAGTTTTCTTTCTCATTTTCCCTCTGTAAATTTGTTTTTGCTATTCTTGACAATCTCAATAGATTCACACCCTTGTTAATATTGGAATGGTCTTTCTGCTTTACCTCATTTGTTCTGCCAGAACCTTTTATCTGAGTTCTAGGGCCATTTGGTGCCCTTGTTGGTGTGTCAGTGCCTCTAGATCCGAAAATAGAGTTCTCGTCCTTCTTCAACACCCCTTTGACATCTTTTTCACGATATTTGGGAGGTGTCCGGTTATGAGAAGATTTATCTCCATTTCGTTCTGATAAGCAAGGTTTAGTATGTAGCTCTATCATATCATCAAATGCAGGTTGAGCAGGCAAAGGCACCAGAGCAAGTTTGGTTCTCCAAAAGGCATGTCCACAAAGCTCGGCCCACTGTATTCTTTCAGCTGGATCCTTTACCAACAGGGAATTAATTAAATTAACAAAAGGTCGACTTGGATTACCAGGGAGAGGTGGAGTCGGATCTGAAATGATGGATTTTACAAGCTGAGTGAATTCTCTTCCCACAAAGGGTGGCCTCCCAGCATAACATTCATATAGTACACAGCCTAATGCCCAGAAGTCAGAGGCATAAGAATGGACTCCACCATCCTCAAAAAGCTCCGGAGCCATGTAAGAGGGTGTTCCACGTTTTGCCCGTGGTAACTACAAAGGTATACAAACTTAGCAGATATTAACAGATAATTTAATTCATGGAGAAAAGTGACAAATATATTTAAGTGATTATTCATCTATTTACGCCTAAAGATGACAGAAACTGCAAGAGTTAGTCAAGCATACCGAGGAAGAAGGAGCTTTTGATATATCTTTCAACTTCCTAGCCAATCCAAAATCACATAGCTGCAACAATCAAGAAAAATATGCACACTTCATTTCAAATTAGATTAAAATAATATAAAACAACTCAACTAATCAATCAGGTACCTTTGCGCATCCATTTTCATCTAGTAGAATATTTGATGGTTTCAGGTCGCAATAAATTATTCCATTTGAATGTAAAAACCTGTATATCATATCACAGTTTTAGTTCATATAATAAGAATAAGAATGATACAACCTAAAAGTAGGAAAACAGACAAAATTAAGATTAGTGAACCTACTGCAGAGCTTTCACTAGATCATACGCAAGATCGTGAACAGAGTCTTCGGGAAGTTTACTATCCTGCAATTCATCCGCATAGTCAATACCAAATTAACATTGCACAATATAGCCCGAAAATTCCTAAGATCTACAGATTAAAATTCACAACGGCATAATTAGATTACATGTGAACAGTTTAGAGTAGGATGGGGGTGGGGAGGGAATCAGAACATGCAAAAACGAAGAGTCGATCACTTGAAAATTTTACAAAGACACCTAACAGGAAGTATGATTTCCAGCTTCAAATGAATGAATGAATGAAGAAAGCAACACGCAGAGAAACACTGAACCTGTCGTAATATGGATAGCAGATCCCCTCCGACGCAGTACTCTAAAACCAACCATAGGTGAGCAGAAGTTTCGTACCTAAAAAGGCATTATTGAACCACACTTTAGAAAACCCCTAAGAGCCCTAATTAAGAAAATATAAATGTTCGAGCCAATTCCCAAAAAAGGGACTCTTACACAATAATTACTTATGCATAACAAATTAATAATCACTTCAGTATTCATGATTCAGACTATAAATCTTATTAGTAGGATTTCCTAAAATTTCAATGAAACATTTCTTTCCTTTCAAAGCAAAGTTTCTTAATAGGATTTTCCTAATTCTTGGGTTCTCTCAAATTGTTCTGTGAAATAATAGCATTACCAATCATAAAACTTCAGCACATTTATATGATCCAACGTGTGAAGAATCCTGACCTGCAAAAAAAGAAAGCTGTTAATTCAACAAGCACGATACAGCTCAGGATCTGCTGGAAATAGTGCGAGAAATCACATCATGGATGCAAGTAACAATAATTAACAATTAACTAAAGAGAAAACAAAGTTAACTCATATTAAATGAACTACACTAGTACACTAGAAATCCTGCATAAGTTTTTCGAAATCGAATGGCCTACCTCTTCAAGGACCTTAGTTTTCTGCGATTTGTCGACGCTCTTGATGGCGAAATACTCGATAGTCTTCTTCTTCCTGCCTTTGTAAACGGTCTGCGATTACTCAAAAAGATAGAAAGAGTGATCGTGCGTTAGAATACCAATTAGAGCTTGAAAGATAAAGAGGAAAATGGAAGAGAGATGATAGAGGTTGCGTTACGGAGTATCTGCCGCGACCGATGGCTTCGTAGATGTGGTACTGGTTCATCTTTCTAGGGTTCTTCGTTGCAGATTTGAAACGTTGTGAAGAAGAACATGAGAGAGAGAGAGAGAGAGAGAGAGAGAGAGAGAGAGAGAGAGAGAGAGAAACTTTGTGCCAACGGGCGGGGTATTTCAAAAATCAAAAGTAGGGGATTATGCTAAGGAACCAGCGCAATTTTGAAAATGGAAACACGATAGTTAACGTTCATATTATCTGGCTGGCTATTTGTAAAATTAATTTTAATTTCATATTCAATTCAAATTTATAGACTTTATATGATAATATAATAAATTATTTGGATCCAAAATTCACTCTTAGTTTACGGGGAAATAGAAAAAAAATAAATGAATAAATTGAAATATTGGAGCTTTCCTATTTCTTAAGAAGAGGAATATTAGAGAAAAATACGGATTTTTTATCTATTAGAATATATTTTCTCCTCAAAATGACATGGCATAGGAGAATGAAAAATTGTGTGACCGAAAAATATTGGAATGAAAAATAACTTATAATTAATATACAGATATTTTTTATATATTTTATTTTTATTCTTCTAAATGAAAATATGCGTGTGTGCAAATGATGCGATAAAAAACCTTTCCGTTTTAAAAATGAAAAAGAAAATAAAAAGTAATTTTATATTTATGTAAATTTTACTTGTCTCGTGAAAAATAGTTGTATCAATGTGATATTAATAATATTAGTTGAGATAAATAGTAGTGACTTTTGTGACTTAACTAAGGGGTCCATAATTTCAATTAGGTGACATTCTTTTAGGTATAAAATAAACTATGTTGAGGTAGAAATACGCAAATAATTCGTTTAAAAACTAATTATAAAAGAGTTATTCCAATATTAAAATTATTACATTATAAATAAAATAAATTATGACATTAAAAAAATATAACTACAAAGGTCTACTAATATAACTTTAGGTATGATTTCAAAAAGTTAGTTTTTATTTTTGAGATTCGTCTTCTTATGATTTAATGTTTCTAAAGATCAGTCCATTTAATCATTAGATTGAAAAAAAAATTGTCTCTGTAGTTTTGTGAATGTACGTCTTTAAGAAATTTGATTGTACGTTTTGGTTTTTATAGTTTTTAAAATCAAGTAATTATGGTCATGATAAATTATTCAATTTCTAATGAAAATGTTGGAGCTTTCATCAATAATAATATTTGTGTTTCTTATTGATATATGTATAAAGAAAAGGATAAAATTGATATTTTGAAGTGAAGAAAGATACTAATAAGCATGTTTTAAAGCATCAAATAATGAATTTACTTAGATGATCGTAGTTTAAGTCTGCAATTACAAATCATAATTTATAAACAAAATGTAGTATGAGTAAAATTAACTGTGGTTTTATTATATGATATTATTAAATATTAATTTTTGATGTTGTCCTTGCTTTTGTAGCATTTATGAAGAAAAAGTTTATTTTGAAAAAAGTAAGACATGATATTTGACAAGGGACCATAAGAAACTAAATTATGAATAGAATAACACATGAAAGAAAAAAGGGAAAATTGTTAGGTGTAATCAACTATGCAAAATCAGATTATCTTAGAAACTAAAGTAATATAAAAAGATAAAGTTATGTTATTTATTAATAAAATTAATTGGTCAAATGCGGTAAATGTCATTCAATCCATCATAATGATCTTATTTATTCTTATCTAGTCATAAACAACATCATCTAAATAACAAATTTAATGTGAGCTATTACCTTTAAAAATATATATACAAGCTTTAAAAACAAGAGAATAACTACAATTATTTATGAATATTTTAGTAAATGCGTATTTTATTGGAAAGTGTATAATTATCTCTCTTAAGTTATTTCTTATAAGTCTCGATTGAACATTTGCATTGATACGAGTAACACAAGTTGATTTTTAATAATTTATTTAATTGTATAAAAAATAGTATAAAAGCATAAATAGTCTATTGTTAGGAATACTACCAAATTTTGTCCTAAAAAGCAAATAAAAAGAACGTCTCGTGTTTGGATAAAAGAAGTTATGAATGATGTCCGTGGTGTAAGTTTGACTCTTAATGAAACTTGTAAAATTCCTAGAATTAATATAGGCTCAAAGTTGGAACAGAAAAGGATCTCAAGAGCAACAGGTTTTTAAAATATACAATTTAACTTTTATGGATGTTGTTTAGGTGCTCAATTAGATATAGTATCTAACTAGAAATAAGGTTTTTCTTGTAAATTTCACTTTATAAATAAATTATATAAGATTGAATTAGATTTAAAATTTAATTATTTATAAAATTGTTAGATTTATATTCAAGAAGAAATTCATATTTTTTATAATATATGTCAGTTTTCTTATAACATGTTAATTTTGTGATTACTCTTTCCACAATTAAAATACACATTTTTATCTTTTGTACTTTTTATTTTCTCGATTGGAAAAATCGTATTTTTTATAGCACACTGATAAAGTGTATCTTATACGACCACAAAATTTATAAGTATTAGTGTTAACATAATTGATAAAGTTTGTATTATTAATTTTTACTTTATTTTGAATAAAACTTCTGTTGAGTTGTCTCTTTTGTTAAGAAACATATGATTTTTTTTTATATAAAGTTTGTATTATTAACCTTTACTTTATTCTGAATAAATTTTTTATTGAGCTACCTCTCTTGCTGGAAAACATAGGAGAAACTTTTGACTATGGTGTAGAAACCATTCAAAAATTACATGGCCTGATCTTCTCTTTTCCTTTGTGTAATATTAACAAGAACACCACGATAACGTTTGGCTTTACACACAGAGACTAGGTCTGGCCGAAAGTTGTTCAACTCATCCCATATGATTGGAAGCTTTGCAAAGTATTCAGTAATTGAAGTATCTCCTTGCTTAAAAGCAGCAACATTAGTTTTCAACTCATAAATGTGGAGCAATTTTTTCTCGAAATATCTAGACTTAAAATCTTTCTAGATATCCTAGGTTTTGTCCATTCACAACATGCGTTGTCAAATATGCTCAGAGACAGAATCTAAAATCTAAAAAACTATCATTTTGTTGCATCTTCGCCAAGTCAAATACTTATGATCATTCTTCTCAAGTTTGGGCATAGTCTCATCCATGAATTCAAACTTATTTTTGGCTCTTAACACGATCTCCATGGTTCGGCTCTAAGAATAATAATTGTTACTGTAAAGAACAGGCGAGATAAGACCATTTGTAAGATTCTCGGTAGGATGAAATGTATAGAAAATTGTACACTGAAAATGTTTGTGAATCCTCTGCTATGAAAAAAAGATGGAAAAGAATAAAAGATTTAATAATAAAGAGATAATGCAACTACAAAAATCTATGATATCATAACAAATATTGTAACAAATGTTAATACTATGAGATGACAACAAATAGTGCTTATAACTTCATGAAGAATATAGATAAGTAAGAAAAGAAACAAATGAGAGGAATAAAACCTTGAATAAGAACATCAATGGATAAAGAAAAGAAAGGAAAAAAGAAACAATAGAAAACTTTTATTAACAAACACCATATGCAAAAAAGACATATGCAAAAAAGTATTTAAATACTTTGCTGATGGAAAATATTGTCATAACTGAGAAAAACTTTAGAAAACTATAAAAAATAAAATAAAATAAAAAACTAAAGTCAAGACTTACTAACAATAATGTGTTTTAAATTGGTAATTTAAAATTCAAATTCAAATACTCACTTATCATTCATACTAGTAAAACTAATAAAAAAATATGGTTACAACATTTCTAAAAGACATATGCGAAGGATTTTACTCGATTTTAGTTTCTCAAAAGGAAGTAGTTAAAGCATTGTCGAGAAAGCATACAGATTTTTTTAAGGCAAGATTTGTGAGTATTGATGATTTTCACTTAGTAATGTTATATGGAAAATTATCTACACACATTTACTCGCGCATAAATAGATGTATACACAAAGAGATGACATATTATGTGAGAAACATAAGGCTTTAATAAGAATCATAGAATTTAAAGACATTTTAACAACAACAAAAAGATGGAATGTGCTTATTCTTCTTTGCATCAAATATGATTTCTTTTGTTTTTTTTTTATTTCACAAACATTAAAATGTTATGAATTGAAAAATTTTAAAATTTGTTACAAGATTTTGTTACCATTTTTGTTTTACATATTATGTTTGCTACCATTTTTATTTGCAATTTTCTTTTTTTGCTTTTTTAATCCATTTTCATTGTTATTCTTTTTTAAAATATATTGATTTAATATTTTAACATCCATTTTGTTCTTTGGTTATATTTGTTATGCTACTAAATATTTTATTTTACTTACAACCATGTATTTGTATTTTTCTCATTTTTATATGTTTGTTAATTTTAGTGTTATGATCATAATTACAGACAATGTTTTAAAGCTAGAGAATTGCATTACAACATTTATTTATTTTTTCGTGTTAAGATATCAAATAATGTGAGATCAATAACACAAGTATTAAAAATCCTTGAGTCTGAATCTTACATTGTATAAAAATAAAAAAGTTAAAATTTACCAGAAAAAAAACTCTAAATTCAATGTTTTGAAGTTTTATGTTAAATGTGGTGTTAATATTTTTATATAGATTTAATTCATATCTTATTGTTGCAAAAATTTTATAATAAATTATCTCAAAAGATCCAATAAATAGTGTCAGAGTCAGGTTATACCATAATAATAAAACTTTCTTTATAAGTCATTACTTACAACATATTAAATATAATAAGCATTGCTTTCTAATATTAAGAAGATTAAAAAGTCAAGAACAACACATTCTTTATTGATTTTTCCATATTACCAAATTCACTATTTATTAAACCATATTTATTAATTATTTATTTCCAATTACTCAAATGCTCTTACATATCTATATTATCATAAATATTATTTTTTTTAATCTTTAGAAAAATGTATATTTTTTAAAAAAATTATTGTAAATTTTAATTAAATAGTTTTATTTTCAAATTAATTACATAGTTTTTTTACTCAAAACAATTAACACATAAACTTTGCTAAAATAAAAGAGAAAATAATTACAAATTAATCTTCTTATGTAAAACACACACATAGGGATTGTTTATTTATATAAAAATAGTAACAAACTAATAGAAAATATGGGCTAAGCCCGTTATATTTAACACTTTTCATCAAACTGGTGCATATAAATCCTATGAAGTGCATATAAATCTTACGAACCAAACTTGTTACAAATATAATCAATTATAGGTATCCATAAATATTTAGTGAAAATATCAATTAACTCATAAGTTGAATTAACAAATTTAGTCTTGATCTCTTCATATATATTTTTCTCTCAAATGAGATGACAATCAATCTCAACAATCAATCTCAAAATGTATGTTCCTTTCATGAAAGACAATATTTCAGCTAATACGAAGAGCAGTCTGATTATCACATGAGTGTCATTTGAGTGGTCTCTCCAAAATTTTAAATAAATTACTATTATTATTATTACTATATGTGATCAAGTCAGTGAGCGAATATGTGATTGAATTAGTGACCGAATCAGTGACCAAAATCAATGACCGAATCTGTGACTGCATTTGTGACCGAATTAGTGACCAAATTTTTCGGTCACTGTTTCGATCACCGATAAATTTTTCGGTCACTAATCTCAGTCACTATTCAGCAGTTTTCTAGTAGTGTTCATACCAAATTGTTGAACAACATTACTAAGTTTTCTAAACCAAGCCCTAGGAGAATGTTTAAGATCATATAAACATTTGCGGAGACGACATACCAATCCATAAGACTCCCCTTAAGCAACAAAACCTGAAGGTTGCTCTATATAAATTTACTCCTACAAATCCCCATCAAGAAAAGCATTTTTGACTTCCAATTGATAAAAGGGCCAAATTTGAAGAGTTGTCATGACTATAAATAAGCGAACAAAAGTCATATTTGTCATTGGAGAAAAAGTATCACCATAGTTTAAACTGAAAAATTATGTATAATCTCTAGCCACAAAATGAGCTTTGAAACAATCAATAATACCGTCCATACCAACTATGATAGCAAAAACCCACTTGTAACCAACAATAGATTTTCATAAGGTAAAAGAACGAGTTTCCAAGATCCATTGTTCTAAAAAGCACTTATTTCAGCAAGCATTGTTTGATACCAACTAGGATGAACTAAGGCATCACCTATAGTTTTTAGAATGGACACAAAAGAAATAGATGAAAGACGAGTATAAAACAGTTGAGATAGTCTATGATAACTTAATGTAGTATAATGTGAAGAGGAATTACGAGTAGAACATATACTTTTACAAATGTCAATGGGAAAATCAAGTTCAACTGTCAGAGTCGAAGGGAGCGAAAGAGTTGACACAAAAAGAGAGTCATCAGATGGACAATGAGAAGTCTGACGATGGCTATAAACTTGAAAAGGTGGTGGATGAAATGAATCTTTAGGTACAATATATACAATTGGAGTATCAAAAACAATTGGGGTATGTACTTTATTAAATGCAAGAGGAAAAGTTAAAGACTCAAAATAAAAACAAGACTCAATAAATGTGACATATGCAAAAATGAAGTAGCAGTTAAGAGAGGATGAAAAACATTTATATCCCTTTTGAGATTTAGTTAATCCTAAAAAGACACATTTGTGTAACTGAGCAGATAATTTATCAAGACTATGACAAAAATTATGGACAGAGCAACTAAACCCAAAAACTTTAAGAGGTAAGGGATGAAGAGGTTCGTGAGAAAATAAAATAGAATGAGAAATTTTATTTGTTAAAAGTGAAGATGACATACGATTAGTTAAATAACATGCACTAAGAAGAACACCACCCTCCAAAACCGTTGAGGAACCTCACTATGAATTAAAAGAGTGTGAGTAATTTCAACAGTATGTCTATTTTTGCTTTTAGTCATTCCATTCTATTGAGGTGTAAAGCACATGAAGTTTGGTGAAGAATATCATGAGATTTCACAAAAAGTGTTAAAAGAAAGAGAAAGATACTCACAAGCATTATAACTGCGTAATATTTGAATTAAAGGGAACGAGTTATGCGACTAATAGATAATAAGTTAAAAGGAGACCCAAGAACATAGAAAATATTATCAATAGATAACAAAAAAATGAGATGAATAGTACCAACACTATGAGATGAGACCCTAAAGCCATTAGCCACGGTAATGGAGGTAAATAACCAAAGGTAGATATATAAGAGAAATTTATTTTATTACTAGTAATGTGATATATGACACCCGAGTATAGAACCCAAACACCAAGAGAATTGAAATGAGTGATGTCAATAAAAGATGTACTTGTATGTGAAATAGAAGCATTGGAACCAAAGTTTTGATGACCCTCATACTATTTAAGAAATTCATTGAAGGTAGCAGAAGAGACTATAGATGAAGTAAGAGAAATCACCTTAAAAGAGAAAGAAAAATCCTAAAAAGTCAAACGAACTCCGATCAATAAGAGCAACGGTGAACAAAAGCAGAATAAAAAAACAAAACAGTGTATAAAAACAACAAAGACGACTGTGAAAACCACAATACTAGACTCTTGATATCATATTAAAATAAAAAAATAATTATGAATTAATCTCCCTTATGTAAAATATACACATAGAGACAATTTATTTATAGATAAAAATATCGTACTAATAGAAAATATGAATTAAGCTTATTATATTCAATACATTTTTTAACTTTTATTATTTAAATTTAAAAAATACATATAAAAACACAAGAGTGAAGGTGTTTTCAATAGTAATTTTTAAGCACATGATATATTCATACAAATTTTGTGAAGTTATGAACAAAAAATCTATCTATGTGAATGTACTAAAATGCCCCTAACCAAAAAGACGTGAACCGTCGGATCAATAATCTCACGGGTCAAATGACAACGGAGAGAACCCCTGCACATTAAGTAAATTACGGAGGGAATAACATTGGAAACACAAGATTGAAGGGGCAGTATGAGAACAATGCAATCCTAAGAATAAACAATCATAACATTTGTTTGGGGTTCCACTAAGAGCAGGTTTGAAGTTTGCTCCCTTTTTTGGTGCGCCATCCCTACTCTCATCTCTCAATTCTCAATTACTCTACCAGGTCCGAACACACTACTTCATCTCTAAAACCCCTTTTTTCTTTTAATTTCATGGTTTTTCAATTATAGGGATTTAATAATTTTTGCCCCTTATGCATGTTAAAAACTGTTCAATGCATTAACTTATTCCCCTTCACTTAAGAAACAATGAGTGTCTCCCTTTATTGTAAAGTTTTTCTTTTTCTTTATTTCTGGTGAGGATTTGTTTAAGTTTCTCTGATTTTTGTTTTGAAAGAATGATTTCTTAATTCTGTGTTTTTGGTTATTAACTTTTGAATATATTAGGGTTTTTCTCTGTCACTTTCCTCTGGTGTTTGAATGTTGCTTCTGTTTATTCCTGTGACCGGTCTGCGAAACAAAGAAGTGCCTATGGCACAGTATAATCTCGTTCCCTTTTGTTTATTTTAATTTATTTTCTGACTTGCATGGTGCAGGTTTATAAATGGTTAGCATTTGTAGGGCTAGTTTTTGATGTTGTATTTGAACATCAATATTTTTTGTTCCTTGGTGAAAGTTTAGCCTGGGAGAGTGCTGCACCATCCTCATTTGAACCAGGTATGCTGCAACCCTACGCAACAAAGTACATCTACTTCAAGCTTGTAGTGGGATACAAATTTGTTGCATGGCACTTCAAATGCTCCTGAATGCATTTTGCATTTATAAAAAAAAAAATCTCGGGTCAAAATAAATGCAAATATCATGATAATTTAAAAAATGGGAACATTTTTATTATTGTATAATGATTTTTTATGTATAATGTATGCTAACTTTTAAAATATTGATTCTCTCTTTAGATTTGTATTGTTTTAAAGTTAATTTTATAGTTTATGCTAATTTTATTGTTTATAGGTCCGTTATATTCTGTATTTATTAAAATTTGTCGTTTGTTCTGATTTTTTTTCATATCATTGTACATTTGTGGACTCTTCGTAAACTTGTTCTATCTTCATGCTTGGTTTAGGTTTTGAAATCTGGATTTTTGATGGAGTGCAATAAAGAAGATGCCTTAAAGGCCAAGGAAATTGCTGAAAAGAGAATGCAAAACAAAGATTTCAAAGGTGCTCGAAAATTTGCTCTTAAGGCTCAGCAGCTATATCCTGATCTGGAGAATATCAATCAAATGCTTATTATCTGTGATGTGCATTGCTCTGCTGAGCAGAAATTGTTTGGCAATGAGATGGACTGGTATAAAATTCTTCAGATTGAGCTGACGGCTAATGATACAACAATTAAGAAGCAATATAGGAAGTTTGCCCTCCAACTTCATCCTGACAAAAATAAGTTTGCTGGTGCAGAAGCTGCATTTAAGCTGATTGGGGAAGCTCAAAGAGTTCTTCTGGATACAGAAAAACGATCTAGGCTTGATGTGAATCTGCGCAGGGTTCAAATGAACAGAACTACCATGCCATCTCATCATCATCAGAATGTTCAGATGAATTTTAATCCTGTGATGCAAACAAGTGTTAGGCCCAATTTTACAAACTTAAACCCTCATCAGCAACATCAGTCTGGGCAAACATATCATCAGGGGCCTAATGGTGGCCGCCCTACTTTCTGGACTATGTGCTCATTTTGTTCTGTTAGATATGAGTATTATAGGGAAGTTTTAAACAGATCTCTTCGCTGTCAACATTGCAATAGGCCCTTCATTGCATATGATGTTAATATGCAAGGTACAACATCAGCAACTGATTCAAGTCAGCAAGCTTTTGGTGCGCATAACTATAGTCAGAATCATGGCACTTTCAATGTTGGAGTTGGGTCTGAAGGTAATTTGCATACTCGCAGATCAAACACCGAATCACAAAAAAAAAAGGGTAGTACTGTGGATGACCATGTAAAGCCAAATGGAAAGAGAAGGAGAAAGCGGGCAGCTGAATTCAGTGAAAGTTCTCAATCCGTGGGCAGTACTGATTCTGAATCTGAAGAGGCTATTCATTATGATGCTGTTCCTGGTTTTTCTACCCAAAGACAAGAAAATCCACGAAGATCTACGCGGCAGAAGCATCAGGTTTCCTACAAGGAAAATGTGAGTGATGATGAAGAAGAGCATGGAGAGGCAGCTAAAATTAATGAACAGAATGGTTTAGCTGCTGATAAGAAAGATCAGCGACAGGTAAAGCAGGAGCAGAATTTTTATTCGAAAGAGAGCTTTAAAAATATAAAAGACGAGCTTAAGGAGGTGAAGGAAAAAGTGGCAGTGGGTATCTCAAAGACAGATAAAACTTCAGAGCATTCGCCCTTGAAATCAACAAATCAACCAGATTATTTTGTTTATCCAGATGCAGAATTCAGTGACTTTGACAAAGACAAGAAAGAGGGGTCTTTTGCTGCTGAGCAGATTTGGGCTGTTTATGATACTGTAGATGGTATGCCTCGATTCTATGCTATAATCAGAAAAGTTCTCTCTCCTGGATTCAAGTTGCGGATAACATGGTTTGAACCAGATGGAGAAGAGGAAGATGAAATCCACTGGATAAATGAGCAATTACCCGTTGCTTGTGGGAAACATAGACTTGGTAATACAGAAATCACTGAAGATCGACTGATGTTCTCTCATCTTATTGTTTGTGAAAAAATTCGCCGCAGTACATATAAAGTATATCCTAGAAAGGGAGAAACTTGGGCTCTTTTTAAAAATTGGGATATTAAATGGCATATGGATGCGGAGTCTCATCGGCAGTATGATTTTGAATTTGTCGAAATCTTATCAGATTACATTGAAGGTGTGGGAGTACTTGTTGTGTACTTGGCTAAGTTGAAAGGTTTTACGTCTCTCTTCTCTCAAATGGATGGAGGCAAGCATACAATTCAAATTCCATCAGCCGAGTTATTCAGATTCTCGCACAGGGTTCCATCTTTTAAAATGACTGGTCAGGAAAGAGTTGGTGTTCCTGTAGGGTCTTGGGAACTTGATCCTGTATCCTTGCCAATGAATATCGAGGAAATTGCTGTTCCTGGAGATTTGGATGTAAATTTGAGTCATGCTCCATCTAGTGGGAATGACACAGGGTCTTCAGATATGTCGAAATTTGCTAGCAAGGTAGATGCCTCTACTGCAAAGCTTAATTTGGAAAGAAACAATTCTTCAAAGGAGAACAAGGATCCCGTTGATTATACTGGTAGTGATCCTTCAGCCTCAGCCGCAGATGCTTTCGAAATTCCAGATCCCGAGTTCTACAATTTTGATGCTGGGAGGTCCATTGAAAAGTTTCAGGTTGGTCAGATTTGGGCATTTTATGGGGATGACGATGGACTGCCAAAAATCTATGGTCAGATTAAGGGGATTAGGACTAGACCAGAACTTGAGTTGCAAGTTGCTTATCTTAGTAACTGCCGGCTACCTGAGAACAGTGTCAGATGGGAAGATAAAGACATGCTTATTTCCATTGGCGTATTTAAAATCAAAGAGGGTGCCGGTCTCCGTACTCATACTAACACCTATTTTTTTTCACATCAGGTGCAGACTATTACTGACGGTAAGAAGAAGGAATATGAAATTTTTCCAAGGAAAGGCGAAATTTGGGCATTGTACAAGAATTGGACGACTAAAATAAAACATTCTGATCTGGAAAATTTGGAGTATGACATAGTGGAAGTTGTTGGAGAAAATGATTTGGGGATGGATGTTTTACCTTTGGAGTTGGTAAGTGGTTATAATTCAGTTTTTAAGGGCAAATCAAATGCAGGATCATCTAAGACCATGAAAATATTTTGGAAAGAGTTGCTCAGGTTCTCCCACCAAATCCCTGCCTTTAAACTATCAGAAGAACATGGTGGCAATCTGAGAGGCTTCTGGGAGCTTGATCCGGGAGCACTACCCCTTCATTGTTTTCACAGCAAATAATACAATCCTAGGGCTCCTGAATAGAACATGAATAGGTTTAATGTATTTACATATAACCCTTTTGCCGGGAAGCAAAATTTGCGGTCCTAATGGCATTTTTGGACACAGTTCTTTTTAGTGGTTGTTGAGATTTAAATTAGATCAAAATATACCTTCTGTGTCGATGCAGTTGTAGCTCCTGCATGATCACAGTTGATATGTCATCAACCCTTAGATATCTGTCTCAAGGTAAGGAGGTATTGCTAGTTCTCATTTGCATTATTTGTTTTGTTGATCATCAGTTAGAATTTGAGTTAGAATTGGCGTAGTTATGCTTAAAATTAGTATTCACTAAAACAATTGAACTTAACCAGACCACATGTTAGTGTATTGGGTTCAGGTGTATGCAATGTATCTTGCATTAATGTGTTTTGTTATGGAAGAAGTCCAGCAAAGGAATCTGCATTATTCTGACTTTTCAAGTTCAAAGGAGGAATAACCCTGCTAGTTTTCAGTTTAGACATCAAAATTGCTATCACAATGAAAATTATTAAGTTTTCCGATTTGTCTGGGTAGCATGTATGTATTGAGGTTACAGTATAAAATTACTAGTATGTTTTTAACTATAAACTGAGGTTGAAGTGGAGGCCAGTTTAATGATGATCCTTTATATTAAAATCTTCAATTTTTATAGTACTTGCAAATATAATTTTTGCATATCACAAGGGATAAACTTAGTATCAATTTTGGTTTCAATTCATGACTAGTTATTATCCCATGATGAGGATGACATTTACAATGCTATATTAACATTTCTTTTTCACAATTATTTCCCACTAAACATTTATATAAAATTATGAATCTTCTAAAAAATTTAGTTCATCAAAATGATTAAAATATAAAAGTATTTTTTGACATGATTACTTGTCCAACAACCTCTTAATCTTCAGCCTTCTAATACAGTCAAATCACAACTTATGAGTTTGGTCGGTCTGAATTAATGTATTAAAATTGAAGCTCTTTAAGTAAGGGCATTTGGTCTAGTGGTATGATTCTCGCTTTGGGTGCGAGAGGTCCCGTTTTCGATTCTCGGAATGCCCCTTGTTTTGGTATTAGGTTGTTTTTGCACACAAAAAATTGCTTTTATGATGTTGTGTAAAAAATATATCAACACTGTTTCATTTAACTTTAGAAAATGTTTTTATTTCTCAAAGGTAAAACCTATGAAAAATAATAACCTTTAGCAATAAAACATTGGTTTTATATCAAACTTATTTCTGAAGTGTGACATTATCACCGTACTAAATTATATGTTTTCCAGACATATAGTTCTCTCTTGGTTTCCAATGGAGATTGATTTTCCTTAATTCATTAACTATAACAATGTTCAATTGAATATTCATTTTTTATACATTTCATGTTTCTATTTTGTTTTTAATTAATTTTTTAATTTTAACATTTTGAACTTCAACATTGTTATTAAAAAAAAAAAATAGTAGAAAAAGGTTGCCTGTATGCTTGAAATAACTGCATTAACTACTACTTTAAACTTCAATTAAGTTTATTTTTCTTTCTTTCTTTATTTTATACAAATATGACATATATTGCTTCTCCAACATTTTTTCTATTTCAATATAGTAGGTAACGCTTAATAATAATAACAACTATTTTATTTAAATAAGTATATAAAATTAATTTTAATCTTAAATTTCAACTCATTAAAATAAGTCAGTATAATAAAAAAAGTTAAGTATTTCTGCAAACTAAAAAAAGCTAAAATTTGAAAGATGATAAATTAACTTATTAAATTAATTATTTAATCAACTTATTTGTTGAAATCGGTAATAAACGTAAATAAAAATAAACGTAATTATATAATGTTTTAATATAAGTCTTGGTTTTACCTTATAGATGAAAATACTATCAATATAATTTTAGTTTTATTTTATGTTTAAAATATTATACCTAAACATTTGATCATTTTAATAATAATTTTGTTTAATGGAATTTTATGTTTTGTGCATTCTACTGTATGTTAATGTTACATTGTATCTTTAAATGCTTGCAATTAAGTTTTAAAAGAACAAATATATACGTAAACAATGGTTAATTAATGAAAAAGGGGCATTCCGAGAATTGAACTCGGGACCTCTCGCACCCTAAGCGAGAATCATACCACTAGACCAAATGCCCACTGCGATACTATATTAAAACTTTTATTATTAGAAATAATAAAATGTGGTACATATTATGAAAACATATACATAAAATTAAGGAACTAAAATTGTAGGACAAAATTGAATATAGTAAATAAGTAATCAAAAGTGAATTTTATTTATTTAAAAAGTGAGTAAAGAATGACGGTTACACACTAGACTTGTTACTTCACAAGAACAACCACCAACACGCACAAGGCGAGAATTGCAAAAATTACTCAAAATCAGAACCCTAAAATGTGAAAAAGCTACCAATTAATTACCATTGTTTGTGACCTTTTGTAGTGTTCTACACTGTTCTTTAAAGCGGTCCAGAACACAAAAACCCGCGACATTTTCCCTCCAAAAAATTCTGACTCTTTAATCCTTTCTTCTCTCTTTCGGTGCCCTAATCTCTGATAGGGGTTTTCAGCGATGAGTCCGAATCATTCTACCGCCAAGGAAGATTGCAGAATCCACTCAGATTTTGACTACGTTGACACTCAACCATTTGATGCCGATGGTCTGTACTTCTTTTCTTCAATTCAATTTCTTTTAAATCTATCATGTGATTGAAACCCCTAATTTTGCATCAAATGTAACATTTTGGTTTGTTTTGTTGAAATCTCAGGTGTGGAGGACGACGATTGCGATGACAGCGAGTGGCGGTACTTCGAAGATACTGCGCCTTTCGACGACGACGGCGTTTTGGATACCGAACCAGTGGTCCTTGCCGGGGAAACTCAGGTATTTGATGAGGATGACGACATTTTCGAAAACGAAGCGATGAACCTTGCCAGTGAAACTCAGGCGTTGGGTGATGATGAGACGCAGTTGCTAGAGGAAGAGTGTGAATCGGATAGAACGCAAGTTTTGGATAATGTGAATGATGATGAGCTATCTGTTGACAGTGGCAATGGTGAAGCCGTGGATAACAGAAAGGATAAATCGTGGCAGCGAAACAGTTCTGGTGAGTGAGTGAGTGAGTCAATTCCGATGTTTGTTCTTTGTCTTTCTTAGTCCTTGGGAGTATTGATTGGAAGCTGCTGGTAATTTGGTAGGTACCTGACACTGTTTCAGTTGTCATGGCTTGTGTTTCTTGTATGTGAATTTAGAGATTTCAACAGTTGGATTGCTGAAAAGAAAGGGAAACAGCGAACTGAAAGTGTTGATTTTGAAGTGTTCTGTGCTTTGAAGTGGTGATTTTTAATGATGTCCATTTTGTTAGTGGCTTATTAATTCTTAGGTAATAATGTGTATTGGCAATTTCAGTGATAATTGAAAATAATAATAATTTTGTGGAAACTTTATTTGTCTATACCCATTTCTTGCACTATCAGGCATGCATACTGAAGAAGAGAAAAGTTGGCTTCCACATCATGAACTTTGGATTATCTATGACTTTCATCCCAATATTGTTTTTTCGATTAGCTCAACTTTGGGGTGAAATACATACTAATTCATTTTTATCTTTTTCATTTATTTTTATGAGAAGTGGTATCCCTGCATGTCTATTTTTTTTTTTTTTTTCAGTATTTTGTATCTGACATGACTGTCTTAGCTTTCTCTGTAGGACTAAATACATTGCGAGGTTGATTATTTTGTAAATTATTCCTGTTTTCCCCTGAAATGTAACATGTGAATGTGTTTATTAAAGTTTATATTTTTCTCAGGTTCAATGCCACCGCGGTTTACTTTTCTCCGCGCAGAATCTTTGCGGCAAGCTGCTCCTGCCATTCACAAGGTGGATTTGAAAGAAAATCAGGATGTCACTAATTCTGTCAAGGGTACTAGTCAGAAATGTCAGGAATCACTGATTGTAAAGGATAAAGGGGAGTCCTTTCTTAGTTGTTATGAGAAGGTTGGGGGAGTTGATCAGGAAAATGATAATGGGAAATACAGTGTGGAAGTTGCGGGATTTAAGGGTAAGGTTGCTAAGTCGACAGTGAGAAAACTTTTCAATGATGATATACCTGTTGAAACAAATGGAACTTCTCTTAGGTGCAGAGTTTTTAATGAAGGAGATGACTTAGACAAGATGCCTATTCACCATGGTGAATTGGAAGGGTTAAGCTACGTTAACTCTCAAGAACCCGGAGTATTGTCACAGGCTGATGCTCTTAACTTTGTAGATAGGTTTCTTGAGGATAATATTACAGAGTTTGATCAAGAATCCAACTGTGTTAAGAATATGGAGGAAAAGTCAAAATCCATTCCCAGTACAAAATGTCAACACAGTTTGGCCAAGACCATAAATGACAGAGGCAAAACTGGAAGAACTGGGATTTATGACTGGGATGATAGCCGTGAGGATGAGGGCGGGGGAGATATATATCTAAGGAGAAAGAACGATTTTTTTAAGGGTGAAACACATAGGCCAAGGTCGTTGCCGATATTCCAGAAGAGGAGAGAATGCAGAGTAAATCTAAATGATGATAAGGAAGACGAGAATATTCCTAATAAAAGAAAGACTGCAGCTCATTCTGATTCAAGAGTAGGGATGAATATTCTGAAAGTAAGGGACAGTGTTATACCAGAAGCAACAATAAAGTTAAAACGGAATCTTGCTAATGAATTGGATGAACTATTTAACACTGATTGCTCTAGAGGAGAGATGGAGCCCAATGCTAATGCAGGAGAACAGATGTTGGATGTAGGACCAGATACTCAACTGGCTGCTGAGGCTATGGAAACATTGTGCAATGCCAAGGATATTGCTGATAATGATACTGCTCATGTTACTAGAAGTGGTTTAAATTATAAACTTAATAACTCTTCTATTGGAAAAGTGGGGCTGGTTTCGTCAAAGGAAGATTTGGGACAATATGACGGGAAAAGGAAAGTTGATGTTAAATCAATGTTGCAAACTTCAGGTTTATCAAAGAGAAGCACTAAAGAAGTCAGGCAACAGACAAAGGACAGTATGATGACAAGATCAAAGAGGAGTAAGTTAAATGCAGAAGGCAACCAAACCTCCCCTGATAATGAAAATGGTATAGTATCCTCGTCTTCGATAATTGTGCAAAGAAAGCCAGCTCGAGCTTTGAAAAGTGACCAGCTTGATCAGTTGAATAATCCTGATGGCAATAGTGAAGAAAGTAAAAGGACTTCGGTCAACAAAAGGCAATTGCGGGATGGTGTTTGGCATTTTTCCCCAATTGCCTACAGAACTAGACGATCCTTAGCGGTAAATCAATTGATAAACTGTGATATACCACCCAAGAGTTTGAGAGATGGGAATATAGGTATTGATTCCCTTGAGAAAAGCAGTGGAATTGGCCTACAGGCATCCAAAGCATTGAATTCTAAATCTACTGTAGGATCTTCTGATGACTTTGAAGTAGATGATAATTCCAAATCGAGTCACTTTGGGAATTCGGGTCTGAAGGCAAGTGTTGTTAGCTCCAGTGATGACGTTGAATTGGATATAGTAGATTATCCTAAAAGAAGGAGATCTCTTAGAATTAGGAAGTTGTCTGATCATGATTTAGGATCTGAGACATTAGTTTGTTCATCCAAACCATCTGCAGAACCCGAAGATATTAGGAAATCTACTGCTAGGAAGAGAAAAATGAGAACAGATTCTGATGTCAAATCACATGTAAATTGCAAAGATCACTCATCTCCGCATGATGGTTCAGTAATATCTTCTGTTGATGGAAAACAAGGGAAAATATCAGAGCTGAATTTAGATAAAGCAAACCCAGGGGATAATGTTAATAATTCTGAAGCCACCAGTTCAGATGAATCGCCAAGAGACAGGAAGAAGTTATCTGACTCGGCATCTGCAACTCCATCAAAGTATAAGATGCCTGTGAATGATGCATCGCCGGTTTGTATGGGTGACGAATATTACAAACAATCATGCAATAAAAGTCTTTCAACATCATGCCTTCTTAAAGTATCTCGAAAGGAGCTCCTCAGGGAACTTCAAAGCTTAAGTGCTATCAGACCTGAATTACTTACTCCATCTAAAGATTCAAGGAAGAGGAGGGACATGACTGATGTTCGAGTTCTTTATAGCCGCCACTTGGACGGAGATATTATTAAGCATCAGAAGAAGGTATGTTTAATTTATTTTTTTGTAAACTTCTATTAGTAAGTACAAATGTGTGGTTTTCAGACATATTGTGGTGCTCATTGCAGATTTTAGCACGGCTTGGAGTTTCTGTGGTATCCTCCATTGCAGATGCTACCCATTTCATAGCTGATCAATTTGTGCGTACTAGAAATATGTTGGAAGCTATTGCTTTCGGTAAACTGGTGGTCACACACTTATGGATTGAGAGCTGTGGACAAGCTAACTGTTTTATTGATGAGAGAAATCACATATTGAGGGATGCAAAAAAGGAAAGGGAGTTAGGTTTCAGCTTGCCAGTTTCACTGGCACGAGCAGTTCAACATCCCCTTTTAAAGGTAAAATATGACATACATAGTGAAATGAGTTTGGAGTATGGGATTATAACAAAGTCATTTGTTTTTAGAAGAGATAATGCAAATTTTTAGCAATTTCTAATTTTGACCATCTATTCAAAGATTCACTGGATTCTCAGACACATCTCTCGGTCTCATCTATAAATTGTTTTCATTATGTCCTATATGCATTTGTGTATATGGATAGCCTACCCAGTGAGATAAGGCTCAGTTACCATTGTTTTTTTATAAACAGGTCTTAGATGTATAATCCTCTAACTTTACCACTTCTATCTTGACCCCGCTGGTTTTAATTTTAACAGTTGTTCCCATAGTTTTCAACTTGATGCTATTGAGTCGCCTGGTTAGTTTATTGTTGATGTGAAATTTTGTTGCTTCTTCATCTATGTAAGTATAGTCGTAAACTAGTTCATGTCATAAAATTCGGTGCTACAGCTTCGTTGCTCATTATGAAACCACATCAGCAAAACATGGCTTACGGGAGATAAAATCCTACACCAAAACTAAGTGAACCAGAAGTTAACTTTTAGGAGCTATACAAGTTTAATTAAACCTATTTTATATACAAACATTCATTATCCTCATGTTGCTCCTAGTAAAATGATCATAATTTTCTGTAGGGTCGAAGAGTATTGATCACCCCAAATACTAAACCTAGTAAAGAGATTATTTCAAGTTTAGCAAGAGCAGTTCATGGACAGGTATACATCTTTCTCCATGTATGTTCATCAGTTCCACTCATATGGTTGAAGAAAATTACATCTTTACAATTGTGATAGTTCCTTCTTTTCATATTTTTTTGTGAACAAATCATATAGAATAATAATCAAAGTAATTTTTATTTGTATAATAGTATAATTCTTCTATATTATTATTTGTATAATCAAAGTAGTTGTTTTCCTCCTTTTCTCAGAAAACGTACACTTGTGTACATTGAACAAATCTTTCTTTCCGCAAGCTTTTGACATTACATTTGATCTATCTCAATTATTATTTTTGCCTGTAACGATTTTCGAAGGTTGTGGAGAAAGTAGGAAAATCGGTTTTGAAGGGCCACACAGTTCCAGATGATTTGCTGATCTTATCCTGTGAAGAAGATTATGCCTTTTCGGTGCCTTTTCTTGAGAAGGGTTAGAAGCTGTTTCATTTGGCTTTGAAAACTTTTTCCATACGCAAAATTTAGAATACCATGTTTTGCACCTGCAGGGGTAATGGTGTACAGTTCAGAATTGTTGCTGAATGGCATAGTTACACAGAGGCTAGAGTATCAAAGGTAAGATTTTTTTTTCTTTTGCTAGTGTTACTAATGAATTAGAATCACTAACGTTTGAGTTTATTTCTTGTATAACTCTGGTGTCCAGATTTTGGCACATCTTGTGTTATGGCCCCTTTTCACGTTATTATAAAATTTCTCTTCTTTTTTAATAAAGAATTGAATCTCTCTTTTAGGAAGAAAACTTTCATTAGATGCATATCTTGTTCCCTCAGCTAGTGGGTTGGAGACTATGCCATTATCATGCTAGCCAATTTCTTAGCAGAATTTTCTGCTCCCAATTATTATTATTATTTTTTTAAATGTCTGATTTAGTGCCTACAAAATTGCATCTTCTAAACGATGGGTTTCGTGATTGTGTGCTAGTATCTATGGTAGTTCAGCCCTGATGTGCACATTTCGGTTGCAGGCATCAACTTTTTGCAGACAATGTGAAGAAAACTCGTTCCACCGTATGGTTGAAAAGAGACAACAGAACATTTACACCTGTGACTAAATGTGATTAGAGTGTTTCCGTTTTACTTTTCCTCTTCTTAATATGTAGTTTAAGTCATATGTAGATATTTTCCAACACATGTCCTACCCCCTCCGCGGTTAATATATTTATTGTGTAGAAATCTTAGAAAGGCGTTTTTGCTCGTCCTTTAGTTGATTAGTTCTTCTTGTGACGATTGAGTGATGCAGATCAAGGTTGTAAATCTTAGTGGTAGTGTTTGAGATGAAATAGCGTAGTATGTTGCTATGGTGGTATCCCGTGTACTTTATCTGTCAGTGTTCTCATGCTTTCCTTGTAGTGTGCTACTAACGGGAGAGAAAAGTATTGATTCAAAAATAAAGTGTTGTAAAAAGGGTTATAAATAACGGTTTTGCATTCTACATCCCCATAAAATTGAATTGTGCACCATAAAAATGGATATTGTGCACCATATAATCTCAAATCCATTTTTATCTTTTTAAAATTATATTTTAGATTATATATCTTAGAATATATAATTTAAAATATATTATTTCTTAAATTTTTAAATATATTATATTTTGTTTGAATTAATTTCAAATCAAATTAATTTATTTTAAAGAGTATTTTTAAGTTTTAAAATAAATAATTTATTTAATGAAAATGTATTTTTTAATAGGAGCAATATTAATGAAAACTAAGTTAAACATTTTGAATTGATGATAATATTAATAATTAAACTTTTTTTTTAATTGTTAAATTTAAAAATACAAAATGTAAGTACTTTATGATAGTACCTTGGATAACGGTAGCTTATGTATTATAAAATGTGGACAACATTTTGAAATATAACTTGTGTTTATTGAATAACCATGGAAACATAATATAAATAAGTTAATGAATGCTTGTGTTATGAAGGTAATTTTGTTTGGTTTGGACTATGTGATTTGATTCATAACTATAATATATATAATCAAATCAATCTTCTTTGTTCGCTCGAGGAAGTATGTGTAGGGATGTAACAATAAACAAACCCGTGTATGTATCTAATTATGCACGATCAAGGATGTGAAGTCAACGTTACAAATAATAAGATGATTGATAAAATGTAATTATCCGTTTTCAATAAGAACAGTACTCCTTCAAAAGTTAGGAAAGATCGCAGTACTCCTTCAAAAGTTAGGAAAGGTCGAGAAATCATCTCTTCATACTTAATTGATACAATACACGATATTATGAGCACGTCTTGAGCTAAATATATATCAATAACATTATTATTGCCTCAAACAATCGTCTAGGTTGATCATGGTCATCAAGAGTCCAAAGCACTCTAACAAAGATAAAATTGTCGATATAAAATTGTCAATTTGCATACTTACAACGCTAACTTTACATATGTAGTGTTCGACACCCCAATAACTATGAATTGAAATATATATGTTTTTTCAGAAAGTTTGTTTATTTTAAAATATATTTTATGCATTCCAGAACAATTAAGAATATATATATTTATATATTTTCTACAAAGTTTGTTCTGAAAAGTTTATTTTAAAATATATTTTATGCATTCCAGAAATTTTATATAGGAAAGCTTATCCTATTCTAAAAAATGTGTTTCGGAATGTATTACATGAATTCCGAAAAGTATGTTCTGCAAAAATTTCTTAAACAGGTAATCCAGAACTCACTTTAAACAAGGGTGAAATAGTTATTTTAAAATTTGTTCAGTTGCAGGAAGTAATAGCATATTTTTGGGATTCTCTACGTCCATCAAACCACCCCTTTCGCTAACACCATAAGCCCACAGCAGTTGTACCATAACCATTACCCCAACCAAAACTTTGCTGCAGGAAAAAAGCTTAGACTTCCAATAAAGAGTTTGACTACTCACGTTTAAGTTAATAAATATGTATAAATAAATTAATTAGTGTGAAATGCGATTTTCAAAATATACACTTCACAACAAAAGTGCTTATGATAATTGCCTACAAACAACCAGTCAAAAAAATGATTCTTGAATCTTGAAGAAGGAAACGAACGAGTAGTCCAAAAGTTTTAGTTAAGAGAACAATGTAGCGCATGAAATTGTAAAAGGTAACTTAATGATGATGCGTTCTGTCGGAGTGCACTTCATAGCTGCGCTGAGGAACCTTCCTTATCATAGCCAAGGACAGATCAAAGTAAAGAGGGAGTTGCACAAGTGCAAAAAACGACACAGGTAAACACGTAGCAGCATATATGGGATAAACTGCAAGTTTCAGCTCATCTTCAACTATAAAGAAATGCCCTGCACAGAAGGACACTAAGACAGATGCTATAGATGTGAAGAGTGTGGTCAGTCCCAGAAGAAGCTTTCTGGGTAAGTCCAAAGCAAAGTCCTTTTCCTGGAACCGAGACGTGAGTATTGAAACAAATGTAACAAGGGCTGTGACAGAGGAACATAGTGAAACTAGTGATGCCACAGCGAAGATGTTGAAAGCAGGTCTTCCCTTAAGTAATGGATAACCTGTGCGTTTATCAGGACCACCTGGTATAGCTGTCGAGGTTGTGAATGCAACAGTTGCAACCAGAGCTGCTATCAGTGAGCATGATTCTGAGGTTTTGGTTAGCCATTTCTCAGCTTCTTTTGCAAGTCCTTGGTGTGTGTTAATGAAGAGCTCCTTTGCCGTTTGTCCGTTCTTGTTGTAACGTTCAAAGAAATTTGGTGGCATGGAGTCCTTAACAAGCTGAAAAACACAATCATTATGATCCAAAATATACTAAAACCATCATGTTAAAACTGTAGGACTGTACAACCAATTTTGAAGAAGTTAAAACAAGTAGGTTTTCATTAACAGCTAAGATCTATGAAGTTCGGAGACGTATCGGACAATGACGCACTTACAAGAGTCGTCCAATTCAAAAGACATTTTTTATATATTTGACAATTATAACGTAATCTTAAAAGAAATTAATACAATGATTTTCTAAAAACTTATTATTATACAGATAAGAAAAGTATCCTATATATAATAAAAGATATTTGAATTATATATATATATAAATCCGTGTCTATATATTTTATATTTTGAAGATTATACGTGTTTACTTAGCCAGGTGACAGTGTGAGTATCCGTGCTTCATAGGTGAAGACACTCCTAATTTGTGAAAACTTTTTGAAGTGGTTGTGAGAGATAAGAAGAATGTTGACCTTATACCACTTGTATTCCCACTGCATCTGCATTGCGGCACCAGGAACACGCCAAGGCTTATGACTCCTATAGGTGGCAGCAAGATGTAATGCACTGTTACCAAACTTGTCTACTTGACGAAGTGCAGTTTCCCTAATCAAACATCTCTTGTTCAACAGGCTGTACACATGAGGTTGCCTGTTCTCTATGGCCAAAAGAACAGCACTCTTGTTCTCAGAGTCCACCTCATGGATAGCCACTGGGTCTGTGTCAAGGATCTTTTCAACCATTTCCCTCACTCCCATCTTTGCTGCTATTAAAATAGGTGCCTGCATTCTTCTACTTTTCTCACTCCCATGAACACTCATTCCGCTGTAATCACACTTGTGCAAAGAAGAAGTACGCTCGATCAGTTCATTCATCAATCGCTTAGCATGAATGTGTTTCACCTTCTTTCGTTGGATTTTACCAATCCAATTTGCTCCTGCATGCGTTATCAAAGTCATGCTGTGCAAAGAAAAAGTGAAAATGTGTTCACCTTTCTCTACTTCAATTTGTCAAGTGCTTCTTTATGTCAAGTAATTTTACGTTTAACAATGATATGTTGTATGCAAATAGTCGTTTCATTTTAAGAAAGTGTAAAAAATAAAAGAAAGTGATGCAATGCAACAGTTGACATTTTCTCAGTGATTTGGACTAACAATGAGTAGAGAGATAGATTTACCAACACCGAAAATGATCAGCAAGAACTTCATCGTATGAGTTAGGAATCTGATCGCTGCTCCCCAATTAGGAGGGAAGCTGTAACGTTTCTTTTCTTGCTCTTCCTCTGCATCAATAAATATCGTAAACATTAGTACTTTCAACAGCACTAGTGTTTACATAACATGAATGCTACAAAATACGTTTGCATGGATGGATCGAGACAAAATAAAATAAGGACAGAAGAAGATTTGAAATTCAAATTGAAGAAAAAGAGAGTACAGAAATTTTATAGCTTGAAAGATAAATTTTATTTCAACCAAATGAACATTTATTTTTGTTCTTTTCTCTTTCTATTTTTTTACCCAAACCATAGTAAATGAAATATACGACTTGTGGATTCTATAAATGACTTGGTATATACATGTTTATACTCTTTGATTGGTTTTAGAGGGTAGGAATAGCATCACGAAACACATACAACAGGGGAAATTACCAGATTTTTGCGATACATTTATCTCTTCGACATTGGTTGCACCTTCGTCATCTTTTCCTATTGCTGTGACAGTGTAAAAGATATAACAAGTGAAGTAAATATGAGTGGATATAAATATCTAATTAACACTTACAAAGAAAAAGAAGAGTGTAGATATCATTAGTGATATGATATCATTAATGGTAATAAAAAGGGTGTTCATAGAGTCTATGATATATGAAGTATCTTCAATATGATCACTTTGATGTGATATATACTAAGTACAAGGACGCACTAGTACTCTTCAACAATGAAAAGAAGGTGGTGCATGTTTCATAGTTCATTGGGAAGTGGTGAGTTTTATCTTCTCCATTGTAACGTACATCATCTGTTTCCTCAATGTCGTCATCAACAATCGAACCTGACCAAAACAAATCACCCATTATCAGTAGTGAGCACTTTAGCTAATGTGAAAATTTAGACTATTAGAAAATCCTTGGTGTATGAAAGTTATATTCTTACAATGGTAAATAATACTCTGAAGTAACTCCATCCTCGTGCAGCTTTTGAAACAATTAGGCTTCCCAGCCAGAACCTGCAGAGGTGATAACCCGTCCTGGTTTACAGAATTCACAAGCTTTGGATACAACTTAATTATTTGAAGCGCCAAACCTATCAAATTCAATTTTTTTATGGAAACAATTCAACTGGAGTAAGATATTTACAACTAAATGAGCTATACCAATTAACATATCAAATTGACACATTGTATAAGAGTTTGATGTTTGTCACATCAACCAAAATTAGTACATATTTCATGTAAACCGTGCATTAAAGTGAAACTTTTAAACTCAACAATCAAACTAAACACAGTTAATGCAAAAGAAACTGATAAAAATGCCTGCATGACTTTTAGACTCAAAGAATCAAAGTAAAAAACAAGACAAACTAACCAAAGCATTCACTGGAGATGGTAGAATGGAGAATGGTGTCGCCATTGCTTTTCCTAACCAAGGAGTCTTCCTCATCATCACAGTTTTGTTTTAGGCCATGCAGACATAAGAAGGCCTCTCTTTTGCCATGAAAAGCAGCCAAGAAGAGAGGGGTCTCACCTTCCAAGTTACGACCACAAATGAGTTTGGAATCCTTCTTAGCCATGTTGTGGCACATGTCCACGTTCCCAACCTCTGCTGCCAGGTGCAAAGGAGTGTTTCCCTTCGAGTTTTGCATCTGCAATACGTTGAGACACACCTCTTCGTTGATGCCCTCCAACACCTTCCTCACAAAGCTCGTTTGACCGAAATACACAGCAAGATGCAACACTGTGTCTTCTGCTTTTGTGATCTTAGCCTCCAATGCACCAGGGTTTTCGTTGTAGGCCTCTAAAGCTTCCCTGAACTGCCCCTTCATGGCATAGCTATACAAACTTTCAAAGTCAATCTCAGCCATGTCAATGACAACTTCAAAACTCTGTATAAATTATGTATATTGCAAGTAAGGTCTGTAAGAGTGGTGAAACAGATATATTGTAATGTAATGGTTAAAGTGAAAATATATTGGTCGTCCAAATGCGTACTATTTTCATACAATATCCAAAAACTACCTGGAACTAACAATTCTCATGTTTTTAGCCAAAAATGGTCTTTTCTTTCAGTGTACGATAAGCCTTTTCTTGTCGATGGAGGAGACTTGGATTCCAATTTATCTGAATTTGTAAATTCTGTAAAAATTTGTTTTTTGACATTTTTGACGAGTATATTTATCAAGATACATTGCTTTATGAAAAAAACTAGAGTATCTACTCGCTTTTATTCTTTACTCCCATTTGTAAATTGATGCCTTGCGCCTTGCACCATTGTACTTTTACTGATTTAACGAGTTCACATGCAATGTCTATTATGAAGTTGAGTGTTAGCCAAAGAAAAAAAATCTTCATAATATTGTTATTTTCTTTTCATTCTTGCTTGTAATAACTGTTGAGAGAGCGTTCAAGGGCAGTAAACAGTTCCGACAATCCATTCTCCCACTTTTTCCTCCGCTAAAAATACCAATTTTTTGACAGGTTTATTAATCATATGATAATGAGTGTTTCTTTAGTATTTAGTTCCATTAGAATAAAGATAACATTTCAAAAATAATTCTTGTGATACTATATTTTTTATTAAAATAATTTAATACAGATAAAAAAAAAGTTTTCTGTGATTCACATAGTTTGTTGAACCAAATTACACTCCTTAGTACTAGTAATAAAGATATAAACACCAGCATAAACATCTGCGGTGATTTTGTTTGGTCTTACATACCTCTTCCTATAATAACGTCACTTTTCGTATTGTTTTTCTAATTTAAACTTCTGAAATAAAAATACACACGTATAATGTTAACTGTGAGAAAACAAGCATTGGTAACTTTAACGGATGAAAAATGTAACCAGGGGAGATGCTTGTCATCAGTTCTTTGCAAAAGCAGAAAGTTTGCCTGCTATAGCAACGAGAATTTTTTGTTGCTTCTTAACTTTCTTACAGAAAAGTATTGGGTGAAATAAATTTATAACTTCATAGAGAATCGTAAAAGATTCTGTTTCCCTTACTTGTACATTTTCATGATATTTGTTTCGAGAAAAACTATACTACATGGTAGTGGTATTGATTGACAAACAAAAGGTTCATAATAAACATTGTGACAGGTCATCATGTCAGTAGATACAGAGAAAAAAAAAAATCCATGAAGCTATTTCTCTCGTGAGGTGATTCATACTGGGTTATCATCATGAGAGACTTGAAGCCTCCAAGTGATAAACTGGATATATGCGTAGTTGATTGCCAAAGCAATTCCAAAACCCAAAACTGATGAAAGTAGTATGGCATATATGGCCATCAAATGCAACTGCAGCAGAGTCAAAAAGCATTAGCATATCAAAGGTACACCTGATTTAGTCAAGTAATCCACTAAGGATCTGGGATGTATAGTTTTTTCAATTACAAGGAAACATCACTGTAACTTCCTTTTTTTTATTTGCAACACTGTAACTTGTTAATGCAAGAAAGAGGAAGACTAAGTGAAATAAATAAGAAATACTAAGAACACTTTTGTAAAAAGTTGACAAATCCAAATGTTGATTTTATCTTTCCCATGAGTCAATTTTAACACGAAGAAGAAATTCATTTCTTTTTCTTTTTCCTGCAATTACTAATAGATAAATTTATCCAAATAACCTGAAATGTTTTTGACGGAATGCTAATATCTACAACTAGCCACCTAATTTATATTTCCTTCCACAAATTGTTTTTCCATTCTGGTAGCAAATTGTAAATCTTTTTCTTCCCTGGTATTTTTTAAAAGGGAAGCATACATCTTCCTGCCTTCCCATTTCAGTAGATATTTCATGACTGTTATTAATATGAAAATCTTGAAGCAATAGTCATTAGCAGGAATTTGATTCATCTGGTATCAATCATGGGAAATGAACAAGAAATTTCTACATTCGTACTCACCATTGTATAAAATAGATGCACAGTTAAAGCCACAAGGGCAAACTCGAGAGCAGCATATGTCCATATATACTCCTTAATTGCTGCAAACAACACAAATACAGATACAATTAAAATTCAAAGAAAAAATCATTTCGTAACAAAAATACAAAAAGAAAAGGTTGTTACCCAGGATGACAGCAAAAATAGAAGCTAGGAGGCCCAAGGTAAAGGCAAATGGTGCCGCAATAATAATAGCTTGAGTCTTCAATTCAGGAAGCTACAACATAGAGCAAGCAATATGTAAACAAATTATTCTTGAACACCGAAATGTCAGAAGAAAGAAAAATTAGAAACACCTGAGAACAACAAACATTCTAATACTACCTCCTCAGTTAGCCTACTTTCTACCAGGGAAAGGGTGTTACACAACCGTAATTATGCATGAGTAGCTACTCCTCATTTTTCTGTTGCCCTAACAGTCTTTAGTAAAATATATATTGGAAACATGTGTTCTAGTCTTGGCTCTATTCTATATACATGAATTCTATGCTTTAGAGGAACCTAATGGGTTAAAAGAGCAAGAAATGTCCAAAAGTAAGAATAACATTCAAACCATAAAGGAGATAATATACACAAGGAAGAGTTCTTCAATGATGGATGTTAGAAGTAATTTGTCAAAGGAAATAGGCATACCAGTAGCTGTTCAAGGAAGAAAAAGTAGCATATTGTGCTGATCAGGACAAGCACCACAAAGTCTTGCCATGCGCTGCAAATAAGTTTAAGAAATTTAGCAGCAAAAAGACTAAAATACAAGAAAAATCAAATGCTTATACAACAATTCAAAAGTCTGGTTTCACTAGATGAGGTCGGTTTCATGAATGCAGGACGACATTTGGCTCAGTTAAAGACACATAATATGCCCATGCTAAATAACAAGGTTACCCAAATATAAAATGTATGGTAAATAATGGAAATTAATGGATTGTTTTATTTGAGAAAATGGTTTTCAAATCACCTTATTGACTCTGGATGTAGGTTCTGCTGACCTTGCATCTGTCTGTTTTGTCGTTGAATAGAGCTTGTCACACGAAGTAAAGTTACAGGTAAATTCTGAACCTCTTGCCTACATACATCACATTTCTTGTCTCTTTTGTGGCTAAACCATTTAATTAAACATTCTTCATGCACCAATCTCAGGTCACCTTTGCAACTGCATTCCATTTTAAAGGTATTCCTTTCATCACACACATCAAAACATATCCTGCACACTGCTTCCTCTTCAGGAATTTCTTCATCGGCAGTAACTTCTACCGGCACAGGAGTTATTTGATCTAATTGGCCAAGTATTAAAAGTTCCTATAAGTTTCAAATGTGATATGTAACATGTAAAGTAACTCCAGTGTTAATTACACTATGGTTCAAAAAATTAGATAATTATTCCCTCATTCTGTCTGTTGTCAACAAACAACACTTCCAAACATCACCCACGGATCAAGAAAATTTCTACCCAATTGAATTAAGGTGTCAAACCCTTGACTTGAATTATTTGTTTATGATAAAAGTCAATTAACTGAAACCTTAACACCAACTAATCCACTTAAGAGACTTTTAAACTCAATTCCATCAAACAAATACATGAGGTGGGATTATAATAAATTTCAACCTTCAGAAAATGATTGGATATCTTCAAGCTTAATAATTGAAAAACAGAAAAAAGAAGGACTATGAAACTGTAATAATAGTTACGGCATAACATACCATCATTTGGATCTTGTTGCTCCTGTTCACTACGGGTAGAAAAAGAGACAGATCTTACAATAACAACATTTCGTCCAGGTACAGAAAGGGACCTTGAAACCTTAGAACGATCAACCTCTTTCTGCATACAAAATTACAAATAACAGACATTCTCTTTATTTTAATTTTTTTTTTTATACCAAAGGCAATCCTTAATTTTATGCAATCATGCATCTAAAATTATACTATAGAAGGCATTAAACATGAGTTTGAATTTCATGCTTTCTAAAATACATCATTGAAAATCTCACATCTGATCAGTTTCATCTTCCCTTTTTGGTGGAGGTAAATGTTCAGTTTCTTTGTTAGCATGTTCTAAACAATATCCTGATTCCTGAGGGTAATCTAACTGATAAATGTGATTCTCTTTTTCTATGGCCACAGGTACAGTTAGCACAACATTTCATCTTGAAAATCCATAATAAAGCAAAGTAAAAGATATCTTACATGTGGCTTAATTTGTTCATTATATGTCCTTGCAGAAATGGGTGTAGCAACTGAAGGAGACAGATTTGATGCAGGTGTAACAGGAAGAGAAGTGCATCTTTTCCAAGCAATTTCAGATATGGAGGCCATATTAGAACTGTCTGCAGCTGTCTTCGGGTCTGAACTAAGTAGGCTGCTTCTTTCCCCATCCACTACATTTCCTTTTCTTTTGAAGCTCAAGGCCCGCAAGAAGCCTCTTGATGATGATATCCCTTTATTGAAACTTTGAGAATGGTCCAGAACCCTCCCACAACTAGTGCTCCCAAACCCTATAGGTCTAGGAGGAACTTGAAGTGAAATATCAGGGCGCCTACCACTGGGTCCACTATCTGAAACCTCTTTGTTTCGCAGTGGGACAGCCTGCATGTAACAAGGACAGTTTAACAAAAGCTTGTGCCAGGTTCCCAGCATTTTGGCATGATTTGGCAAAGAACAGCAGATAATATAGCAAAAATAATCACAAAAAACATCATGAATGCAATAATTAAAATGCAAGCATGTAAAAGATTGAATATGCCAAACACGATAATTCAAATGCAAGCACATCAAAAGGCTGCACTCAAATCTATTTCTATGATGAATAACTACTTGTCCTTACCAAGTTGATCATTACTAGATGTCCTCTTTTCACACGGAGATTTAACAATTGAATCAAGTCCTTAAATCAATGAAACAGGCAAAAAGCCTATAAATTTCTCTACACAAACTGGTAAATCAAAACTCAGCAAGTTGTCAAAGAAGTTAAGAAGAAAAAGGTCATATCCAGAACCCCTTTTTGCAAACGACATTATCCATCAGAGCACATAACTGATGCATCAACTTCAAGGACCTACAAAAATCCCTGCAAACTTAAAATCAAAATCTTCTCACCCCCGGTTAGAGCACATGCATCTTCTCCCTCCTCTTCTCCTTTACCCTCTTATAATTGAAACAACAAAACCAACAAGTACAGCACATACACACAAGTTGACATGCTCTCATCAGATAAGGTAGGCGCTTAAACATAGATTCATGTCCAATTCAACCTCAGCCCAGAATAAGGAGGAAAGAATGAAGATTAACATATCCTGACCCAACAACATTCTAAATATTGAAACTGACAAACGGTTAAGGAAAACAATTAAAAACACGGCCTTTTCAGGAACAGTCTTAAGTAGAAACAGCAGAACAAGCTACAACTAGAAACCCCTTAACTGGATCAAAAAATCAAACCCCAGTCACTGCATGGCATACCCATCAAAAAATATGAATGGGAAACTAACAGGGAGATAATCCAGTGTCCATATGAGGAATCAAGATAAAAAGAGGATATAAAGAAGAGTTGTAAAATCAAATGGAAAAGCCAAAGGAGAAACAGTAAAGTGAAAAAGAAAAGAACTTGGCATGTTAAAGACGCAAAAAATGGTAAGAGAACCTGATGGGAAATCTCGGGAGCTTCATCAGTGAGTGATGGTTGAGGAGCTTGCATTATAGCTAATTACAAGGATCAAAAAGGGCAAAATGAGGGAAAAAACCAAAGAGAAAGGCATAAGAAGAAAAAAATAAAAAGGAAAGAGAGAGAGATAAGTGAAGGAATAGAATCCAACAAAGATTGAACAACAAAAGAATCAAGCAACTCTTGAAGACCGCTGTTTCTTCCCTGAAAATTATTTTACATTATTTGTGGAATATTTGATGTTATCCCACACCGAATTCTTTTTATTCTTGAACTTCTGCGTCACTTTTTCTACCTAAACTTTAATATTAAAACATTAGAATGTACTGAATATTTTTACTGTCAATTTCAACTACTTAAAAATGTTAGGTGTCTTTTTCTCATTGCGATATTAATGCAGAATATCTAGTAACTTTTTTAATCATTAAGATTTACAGGAGGGTATCACTGATTACTTCTAATAGAATTTTCATTTTTTTTTTCAATAATATTGTTGATGCTCGAAATAATTATTTTATTATAGTTTTAAAATGTTTTTTTTAAATAAGCTTTCTTTAAGAAAGACATAATTTAGGTACGATAACTTTGTTTTGGGACAAGACTACTACAAAATAATCTCCAGTTAGATACTCAATTTGTGAATTTAAAATTATTAATTAAGCTGAAAGAAGAATGAAGCTTCAAATGGGAGAGAGTAGTAAACACTCAAATAATAAAGCAGAGTAGTTTCGTGAGTCCGGTTCGTTGTCCGGTCTGATAAATCCGGTCCAATGTCCGGTCCTGGAAGGAAGATGATAAGCAAAAGCCATCCAGTGATGTTGACTACAATGGACTTACTTGTTCATTATAAGTTGAAATTAAATTATATCATAAACATTATTTAATTATATTTTGTCACTTAGTTAACAATGTAGACAACAGTCACAACATAAAAGGTTCTTACATCTTAATAGTAAACAATAATCCAAAACAGATTAACTATTGCTATAACAATGATTGATGTTTCTCATACGTAATTCTAATTCTGCGTTGCTTCCAAGTTCCTTCCAATTTGTTATCTGTGATCCTCAAAGTCTCCTAAGTCTCAAGATTTCATTTTCTTAGTCTGTGAAAAATGTTTTAGTTTACTTGGAAGAAGAAAACTAAATTTGTTGACCATGACCAAATAGAATAGGGTATGATTAACGTTCTTAGAGTATTTATTCGCTTGTTCAATTATCAATAACAATTTAAAAAAAAATCATGAATAATTTAAGTTTAAACTAAACAAATTGATTAATTAATGAATGAAAACGTTCTTTTATGTGCAAAAATAATTTAAGAAGATGCTAATTGCTAATGGACACCACATTCACAACAAGAAGTTGTTAATATAAGTATATAAGAAAACACATATCAAATAGTAAAAAATGAAACACAAGTGTATAAGAAAACACATGTCAAATAGTAAAAAAGTGAAACACAAGTGTATAAGAAAACACATGTCAAATAGTAAAAAAGTGAAACACATGCAAAAAATTAGCGTGAAGAAAATAAGAATGTGAAATTAATGTTATTGGTGACTCTATATATTTATTTATTTATTTTTATTAAAAAAAAGGTTTATTATCTTGAAATAAGAGTACATTTTCGTTCCAAACTCTGGTCTTGCGAAAGTTAATTTTTTTTAAGTCACCACTTTTTAAAAATTTTCATCTTAGTCTTTAACGAAAAATGGTTTTTGATTAGAGACATCAACGAGAGACATGTTTCGTTGAGAGAGCATAGATCAACGAGAGACATGTTTCGTTGAGAGAGCATAGATTTGATGTTTTTGCTTAGTGGATAGACATAGAGGGGTGGAGAGCCATAGAGGGGTTAAAATGTGTCTGTTGTGTGTGTTGGAACTCCTTTAATGTTGAATGTACATGTAATATATTGCATTCAAAACTCAAGTTAATTAGTAGTAAATTTATGTAAAAGCTCAGACGTGTGATGCACATTTAATAACAGTCAATATGACACATAATGCCAGTTTAAGATCTCCTTTGCATTATGACAAATTCATATTTTTGAATGGATTAAATTTAAATTCTATAAGTTATATATCATATAAGTGTAAGAGAATACATAAATTCTTAAAAGAGGTGATAAACACTGGTACCGATATAAATTAGATTAACAGATATAAATTAACTATATAAAATGAGAATGAAGATATGTGTTTTCAACATCTTCATATCTTTAAATTATCCATACTATAAAAGAGAAGTTGTAAGTTATCTTTTAATGTGAGACTATAATTTTTGAATCTTTCAAAACTAAATACTTCTCAAAAGAGAGGATCTTAGAGGCAAATAGACGAGAATTTAAATTGCTTAAAGAAGTGCATTCACAATTTGATGGAACACAACGGTTACCTGAAATTCTTGTTTTAGCTTTTTACATGTATATTGTTTTACCTAACATATAGACTACCTCACCATTTATAAGATTGTTTTGATGAGGTGTCATGTTTCCTTTATTCTAGACAAACACGTGATGCTCTCAATTAAACTTACAATGCATGAAAAAATATATTATAAATATAAATATAAGATATAAATTAAAAATAAAAAAAATAACAAATTTACAGCCTTTGAATATGGTTTATGTTGTGTGGCCCATTTAGGTCCTTTTCAATTGGTTGGACATTGACATTCACCCACCACCTCAATTTTCTTTGGCTTCTCCACCTCATATTCAATGTTGTTTATGATTATATAAGAAATTAAATTATTCATACAATTTAGTTGACATTGGTCACCTCAGAGACTTTTTTTTCTCCTTTTTATGTATGTATATATACAATTTAGTAAAAGATTTTTCCATCAATTATTTTGTTTTTCACTTGTATTTGGCTTTATTTTCATCTTATGCTTATTTTATGAAATGTTTATGTGTGTTAGAAAAAATATTGATAACGATTTTTTATTTAATTGAAGAAAAAATGACAAAGCCGAAAAAAAAATTATTGTAATTTTTAATTTGTTTTTACCCTGTTTTCGTCTCTCCATTAATCATTTGCTAAAATGTCTTCCATCTCTTGCTTTGAGTCCATACTTAGTAAACCAAAAAAAACTCTGGATGAACCAATAAACTACTAGTCATAGTAATCACTCATTTAACATTATTTATATGTATTTGAGAGTTTTTATTCTCATAATTTGATTGAGTAAGAAGAAAGACTACTTTTAAGATTACCATCACCATATCATGTGCTTGATATGAGTTATCATTATAGTTTTTTAAGACATGAAAATAGAGAGCATTTAGGGTAGTGATGAACCAAAGTTATATGATAATCTCCTTCAAACATTATAATTAATGAAAGTTGCAAAACTCACATGTGAACAGTTTCCAAATTAAAACCAGTAGAGTAAATATAAATGACAGGAACCATGAATGAATTAACATAAAAACCTAATCAAGGAACAACAATTGCCCCCAATATCACCTGATATGTTGGAGGTGTGCATCCCAAATTTCGTTGACTTTTAATTTAAGAGATTTTTTAACTCACTGTCATGTTGATGATGTTTTTAATATAAGATAAAAAAAATACAAAATTTTCTTAATTTTGTAAGTATTTATGACAAAGTTAAATCAAAATATAATTTGAGGTTATTATTGATTAACTTTTTAAAAGACTAAAGACATAGATTGTGATAAAATGAGGAATCATTTTCATATTTGATTTCTTTTGCCGTTTAAAACCTTTAAAAAATTATCATACAATATTTAAGTATATCCAATGATAGAACTGGAAATTTGAGTTGATATTCCAAAATTTACTTAAAAAGTTTTAATAGATTAAACTTTGTAAAATTAGGCTTAGAAAAGAAAATAATTTTTTATCAAAACCTGAACAGATTGATTAGTTTAATTTAAATCATTTAAATAAATTTACTTTTCATTCCCATTTTTTATTTTATTTTCATTCTCTAATTTTTGTCACGTTGTTTTTATATTATATTATATTATATATATATATATATATATATATATATATATATATATAATTTATGCTATAACAGAGAGTAATTTAATTTCTATTTCAGTAAATAGCACTTTTATTATAAAAACTAATGCTATATCAGACATCAAAGACAAATAGTTACAAGGAGGATTGTTCCCTTCTATGTTTCCTGTTTGGATGTAATTTATACTTGTTGCGTTGCTAATAACTCATCAAATTACAGATAAAATAAACAAAATTCAAACAAAATTGAATTACAACATATGCTAAATCTATATTAATTTTCCTATTCTGTATTCAAATAAACTCTAATCTAAAAAGATTCCATAATATTTGTACCAATTAAAATATAGTCTAAAAAGACTTATTTATGTATAATTTTTTAAAGTATAATAGAAACTTCTCACGTGATATCACGGAATACAAAATTAACAAGATAAAGAACTAAGAACTCAATATAAAAGACGGAATACAAAACTAACAAGATAAAAAACTAAGAACTCAATATAAAAGAAGAACTAAAAACTCAATATAAAAGGATAACAAAACAAAGAACGCAATATAAAAAAGAATTCAATATATATAAAATGGTAGAAGAATAGAAGAGAGTAAGTAAAGGTGTGATTTGAAAGAGAAAAAAAAACACCTATTTATAAGAATTTGAGACTTAACTACATAATCACATGCTTATAATATCACAGTTATTAAAGGGAAAGCATAAACATTATTAAACGGAAAGCATAAGCATATTGCGAATAAAGAAACAATAACATTGATAAAACTTAGAAGATTAAGGATATAGTAAACAATAGTCTCCAACAATTACAAACAAAATATTAAAAAAATTTAATAAAACTTAAGATTTATATTAATCAAAGATAGAAAATAAAATAAATAAATTGAACGATAGTAAGAACATATTCTTGTAAAAAAAAAAAAAAAAAAGACCAAAGCATTATGGTGAGAAAGGGGAACCGATATAGATAGGAAAAGGATCTAAATAATAAAAG
>Ga0099825_1000491_pt1 | contig 42078 bp, 16 predicted proteins | sample SiratroredBW_FD_76838 | JGI IMG/M metagenome (GOLD analysis project Ga0099825, IMG submission 76838) | Root nodule microbial communities of legume samples collected from California, USA - Siratro red BW | ecosystem: Host-associated > Plants > Roots > Nodule | place: USA: California | collected...
AAAAATATATATATAAAAAATATATATATATATATATATATATATATATATATATATATATATATATATATATATATATATATAACATTATAAAACTTAAAAAACTAAAGCAAACAGTAGATGTAGGTGTTAAGTGATCTTATATTTAATCAATCTCTGCATAAGTGTTATCAAGATTTTTTTTTCTCCGTACTAGCACTCATCTAAAAAGTAGATTAAACAATAATTTCGTAATTATTCCTTTTATTTACTAAGTAGTACACTTTTTAAGGTTAGAAATGAGTTATAGTTAAGTCAAAATCTAAGTATTGAAAAATCAGTCAGAATTTGGTTTATGAGGATATGAAGACTTGATTTTTGTTTCTTCAAAAAGGAGAAAAATATATAAAATTAAATTGATTCATTAATTTGAAAATAATTTTAATTTTAAAGTTCAAATATTAATTTCAGAAGTTATTTTCAATAATTTTATTGGTGTATTTTTCTTAGGTTTTAAATTAAAAAATAAATTTAAATTAATAGGTGCTTGGATAGATGTTGATAATAATTCTAACAATTTTTTAAAATGAAAAGTTTTCTTAAATATAAATGATTTCTCAGCTTATTCAAGTTGTTTGAATTTTTTTTAATTACATTTAATGTGTTGAAAAATATGAATTTTAATATAATGAAACATTCGTGATTTAAATAAATTTAATTCAAATATAAGGCAATTTATTATGATAAAAACTTGAAAATTTGGATTGTATTTTAAATAAATATTTTAGTTGAAATTATAAATATGTATATAAGTTTTCGAACATATTAGTAATTATTTTTATAATTATATATTAATGAATAACATAAAATAAATATTAAAACATAGATAACAAAAATATCATTGATTCTGATAGTAATGATAATAATAATAATAATGACAAATAAAAATTAAAATATTATAAATTTTCAAGTCTTATTATCAATAAAATTCTTTGCAATCGAATAAATTAATAAATAGTGTTAATATTTAACGAAAGTTTTAATTTTTGAAAAATTAAGCTACAATTATTATCCAAATTTATCCTAATACTTATTTTATTAATTTAAACTTATGTATTAACTTTATAAATATTAATTATTCTTACGAAAAATATATATCTTCCATGAATTAATTATTTATTGCAAAAAATAAGCAAAATCACAATTTGAATTTTAAAATTACAATTTTTTAAATCATTCATTCTTTATCTTCCTTTTAAAGGGGAAAAAAAAATAAAAGACTAAATAATCAAGTTATAATTTGGAATCCCAGATACTGAATAGTGGCCTATAAATAAGATGAATAGTGTGCTAGTTAGGAAATTATTTTTTGGATCAGTACTAATACTTAGAAAAAATCGTGTTATCGAATGAACACATCGAAAATGTGTTGTGTTGAACATAAAGAAAGTGAAAAAAAAAAAAAATAGCACAAATATTAGGTCATTCCAAGCAAGATCATTGGAGGTATACTCATGCGTGCGTCTTAACTGTGCTGAAAAATAGTGCAGAAGACTGTGTTTGTATGCCAAAACGGTTTTACAATATATTAATCCCTGAGAGCAAAAGACTATATTGCTCTATGAAACATTAACGTATTCTAGATTTTAAAATTCACAAGAAGTTAGTAATACTTACGGTCATATACAGAGGCATATAAATTAGTGAGTGTAAAATTGTTCCGCTTAATTAGAATTTTTGAATTTGAATTTTGGAGATGCATCTATCTGAAATAGTTGAAAGGGATAGTTTTGTCACGAGCAACAGCATTACCAAATCTGTAATAAGGATAATGAAACTGCTTTATTGGATAATGAAAGCCTCCCATAAATGCGCCAATAAGTGTACATAAATTATTACATCATTTTTTATCACGACCTATTTCAACCCCTTTGGCCAAGGTTCCTCATATAACACACACAGAACAACCTAACTTTCTAGCCTGAGAAATCAATCAACTAAGGCAGCTATGAAGTCCCAAATGAAGGAAAAGAGAGTAAACCCTATTCCCAATACTCCTTGCAACAGCAGCGATCAGCTTTGCATCAACCCTCGTTGCTTCTTCTGCAGCATGGGAGAACCAGATACATCTCTCAGAAGGGCTGGAATAACCACCTGCTTCAAAGAATTATTTCAGGGAGAGAATCATGAACAACACGTGTTGGTGCTGAGTGGACTATGGCACATCGCAATGAGCCAACCCAACGACCCGGAGTTTCCATCCCTCGGAATATTCAAGTACATGGCAAGTCTAATCCACAAAGGGATAAACGACAGCCACTGGCTTCTCACAAATCAAAACATATACATACCCTATTACGCTGCTCATATCATTGGTTCTTACACAATGAACAAGGAGGAGTTTGCACAACTAGCGGTTCAATCAGGCGTGATACCCCCATTACTGGACTTGCTTAGGGGCAAGATCAGTTGGGTTGAGCAAAGAGTTGCTGTTAGAGCACTTGGTCATTTGGCCAGTTACAAAAGCACGTTTGAATCAGTAGTAGAGCACGAGCAAGAGCTAGTGAAGTTGACCTTGAACTTGGCTTCCACTTGTTTAGAAGTGGTCTATGTTGACTTCGTAGCTGTGAAGGAAAACAAAAGGCTCGAGTATCACAGGAACTTGCTTACTAGAGGGGTTGGGGATTTGGAGATGGAGAATCGCAAGGCGGAGGAATGGGCTAGCCAGCTTCAGTGTTGGTCCCTTTACCTTCTGAATTGCTTTGCTTGCAAAGATAGGGCTCTGGATCTCATATGCAAGAAGGGGTTTCTCAAGGACTTGTGCGATATGTGGGGAGGGTTGATAAATCACACGTCACCGGCAGGGGTTGGACTGATAAGAATCTTGTGTTATAGTAAAGAAGGAAGGAAAAATATTGCTGAGGTACCGAAAGTTGTGAACGCTTTAGGTAACCTTTCTAGATCTTCAGATGATTGGCAGTATATAGGTATCGATTGTCTTCTTCTCCTTCTCAAGGACCCAGATACGAGGTACAAAGTTCTTGATGTTGCCGCTCCTTACCTTACTGATTTGGTTGAACTTACAGACCTAGGAGATAAATCAAACGTGGGTGAGACCATCACAAAGGTTCTTCTTAATTCGAAACCTAACACACAAAAGGTTGGAGCAGTATTGCATGAAGTGATGGATTTGAAGGTGGATAGGAGGAACAAGGAGAAGGTACTCTCGGAGGAAAAATTAGAGGAAACAAGGGTTTTGGTGAGTTTGATAAAGCAACAAGCGAATCACAAGTTCAGATTGGGAAAGGTGGAAGAAGCTTTAGTGAAATACTCTGAAGCGCTTGGTGTTTGTCCATTAAAGTTTAGAAAAGAGAGAATGGTGATTTATAGTAACAAAGCTCAGTGCCATATTTTACTTAAGGACGCAGATTCAGCGATCAGTGACTCAACGCGTGCTCTTTGCCTATCAAAGCCCGCAAACACACATAGGAAAAGCCTTTGGAGAAGGTCACAGGCATATGACATGAAAGGAATGGCAAAAGAGAGCCTCATGGACTGCATAATGTTCATGAACAGTAGCATCAAGTCGGGTGAGACCATGCGTGTCAAGATTCCATACCACCCTGCGCGCCTGATCTGCAAGCACATGGATGCCACGTGGCTCTTTGCCACTGCTCGATCAAGGGTAGAAAAAACAATGCAAGAATTGAACCAAGTTGGCGGGCATGCTCAGAACCAAAAGCAACCACGTGATCATAAGGCCATGATGGCGATGATGATACAAAAGAGAAACAGTCACCTACACGGTAATTAAGTCTATGCCCTGCTGATTTAATTTGTTGCTTACATAATTAGAGAAAAATTATTCACATAATTAATCTTCCAGCAACAGCTTTTGACACGGTTATACTTTTTTTCACGTACAATAGCATTATTCATGTGCTTACAATGCAACTACTGATGTATAATACTAAAACCATTAGCTGTTACACAGATCTTTTAGTAAGTAAAGTCATAATTATAATTAAACTGACGTATTTTAAATAAATTTCTTTATAAATATTTATTGTAAAATGTAAATTAAAACAATTGTTTCTGTTAAAGTTATTGTACGGGTAATCTAATTTAGTCTTAGTGCACGTCTAAGATTCATTCACTACATGTTTGGATGTCCATCTAGGGTATTAAACGTGGAATCCTATCGTGGTAGCTTCTTTGTCATTTTTAACTACGTAAGTCAAGAATTTATAGCAGAAAAGAGTTGTTGATGCTGAAATCAATAACCATGCTATCAGTGTAATCGGGAACTATTTGATGTGAAAAATAACATCTTAAATAAAGTTGATGATTCTTGCTTCGAAGTTGTGTTCTCTGGTCATTTTCATACACTATGAGTAATATGAAAATAAAGTATTAACATAATTTCAAGTAAATATCTTGATGTTTAATCTTATAATAAAGAAAATATTTTCAATCAACCTGCAAAGTAACCTTAAAAAACGGAATGTATTGTAGCTGACTTGAATTTAGAGTTCATCTGCTCTGTTTGTTTTACACTTTACAGCGTTTGCGTGCGTGAGGGTCAAAATCACTATTGCTGTGTGAACTACTTTTTCAGGTCTGTCAACCATTATTGAAGAACCTTTTCACGCAAAAGAAGGTGGTAGGAGAAAGATCGAAAGGGCGAGAAGGAGATTGAAGAAAGGTGGTGTGGCTGGAGAAACGTAGGTCAATTTAAATGGCTTGTTAGATGCGTAGGAAGAGAATCTTGTGCCACCCAGCTAGCTTCCATATTTTGGCCACTAGTTTAAACTTACACATATAAATACTTTCTTTTATGTACTTTAATTTGTCAGTGGCAGGTTAGAAACCGAACCAAAATGGCTCTCTAATCTATTTTACATATGAAAATGGAAATAATGAGTAGTACGTGATGGAATGGCTTATTATAAAAGAATGGCGTGACTGATATAAACCAGCAGAACCCGGGAAAATGGAGAGGACCACATCTCCATTGTTAATATAATAGTGTATATAATGTAACTCACTGCTCAACTTAAAAATACCAACAAGAGTACGAGAGAGAATAAATTTGTGATTGTTTGGTATTCAAAATCCGTTTTTTTTTTTTTACATTGTGAAATTTTGATCCACATAAATCAGACTCAGTGAACACCATTTTTTATTTGTTTAATCAGCTGATTGAGTGAAGTCATAAACAGAAAAGACGACTTTATGTTATTTTAAAGGGAAAGTAGTATATGGGAAGCACTACCTCAATGCAAAATTAACCAACAAAAGTCATGCATCTTGATTAATTTGACACTAAAATCGTGATTAAACATAATGACTCAAACAAAATATTGAAATCGTACTCCAGCATGGCGACTTGAAGTCACTAGTATTTTTTTCAACTTTTTCCTAGGTTGAGGTTTTTGAATTCAACCAGCATGCACTGAGATTCAGACTCAATAGTTTATGACACTTGTTCCTTTATAACTCACATTGTTTTTTTGTGTAAAGATAAAAAAAAGAAAAGTTGTTTAGGTCCTTATATTCATTAAAGATAAGAAAGAACTTATATATACCATTATTTATTATATGAAAGTATGTTTTAGTAAATTATAATGAAATTCAAAAGTAGTGATTCAAATACAGAAAGTGTCGAGAGATGAATTGAAAGCACCACTTTGAATCGGTTCTCTATGTTATTAACTATTTGATTGTATAGATGAATTGTTTAAAAAACAAAGATGTGATAACCTAAATTATTTGTATATAAGTGATAAGCACGAATACAATTCAATAATATATATATATATATATATATATATATATATATATATAAATTATTGATTTAAATATAACTTCAATTCAAAAAAATAAGATTACTAAAATTGTATTAGCTACTCACGACTTTAATTTTAAAAATATAAAATTTTGTATACAACTTTATCTCCAAGAAAAAAAATAATATAATCAAAGTGTTTTCATTTTGTACCCGTTCTAATAATTTAATAATGAAACTGAACCAAAATGATAAAAGAAATTGAAATCTTTAACCCACGTACGTTGAGAAAAGAAAAATGAAAGGGTAGTTTTAGCTTTAAGATAGAACACATATACGTCTTTAAAGCATTTGGAGTATATGCACAAATGGCATATTTGAACATATACACAACGGCATGTTAAAATATGTGGTTTAATTATAAACTTTTGGAGAGGTAAATGTTATAAACAGAATGAGGGTTGATTTTTTTTTATCACATCTAAATAGGCTTCTTAATTTTTTAACCAAATTATCAAGCGTCCTTTTGTTTTGGTCAATGTCACTTGAATTAAAATAAGGATAAAAAAAGATAACTATTTATGAATTATTAATATATTTTTTTTTTTCATTATCAATGATTTAGAAATTATGTGACTTTTAAATCAGTAGTGTAAAACTTAGTAAAGTTATTTTATATGACAAGATAAAATGATAGTAAAAGAAATATTTATATTAATGTGTGTGTATGTACATATTATTTTATCAAAACTTAAACCTGATTTATTATATTTTTTATTTAAAATTAAAATTAGAATTTTACCTAATCAGCTAAGCTTATATTGACATTTAATATGAACTTTGTTTCACAAATTATATATCAAAATGAAACCATTATCCTAATAAGAAAATAAGTTATACACCAATAATTTAAAACAATTGTAATCAACGATAAACTCTAAATTTATTAATTTTTATACAATTTTTTTAAAATTATATACCAACAATTATTTTTATATTGATTAACAATGGAAAAAATATATTATTAATATACGATCATCAAAAAAAAAAATATATATATATATATATATAGTCTATTATCTAATGAATCCAAGAAATGGTCTATATGTATAAAATACATAGTATTTCAAAATACTTTTATACACACTTAAGATTTATATAAATACAACTATTCACATAATCAGATACATTATCCATATAAACCACACATAGATATATTTTCAATCACAATCATTTTCATTTCATTTCAATTATATTAATTACAAATAGATTCATTTGCAATCCCACTCAGATTTCATTTCAATTATATTAATTGCATATAGATCTATAGTCTTCTAGAAGACTTATTAAGCTGCCTATTATTGGAGACCTGACATCTAATTCATCCATCAAGGATTAGGTAAGTTCAAACATTCAATAAGGAGTGTCTACAAGGGGTTCCAGTGTGTATGAACTCTCTCATCAGTTTCTCACCCACCTGAAATCTTAGTTTATACTACTTAGACCATCACTTATATATGTTAATACTTAATACACAATCAAACAACAACTTATATATTATCCCAAATGTATGATATCACTTTCAAACACATTTCATCATTCACATCAATACTTACCACTCAATTCACAATACACAACCTTCAAGAACCTTTCTAACATAAAATAAAAACAACATAGATAAAAAAAAAGAACCACAAATTCAATATCTTAAAGTCTTAAATTGAATGTGGTGTCATTTTATTACATGAGTCTCGCTTAGATATTATTATGAAATAAATAAACTCATAATCCATGTAGTCTTAATTGATTTATACTATATATATATATATTAGTTATAACCATAAATGTAAAATGTACTAATTTTTAAAAGATAGATTATTTTATTTTGTTTCTACCACACATGTAAAGGTATAAAATGTAATTAAATTTTATGTTTGACTAAATTTCTTTCTCTATATATTTCTATATTGAACTAAATTCTCAGGTTTAAACTTTTTATATATAAATAACACTCATATTCTAAATATAACGAATATTCCTATATTCTAAATTGTGAAAAAGTTAAAATATATTAAATTTGTAACATAAAAAGGGAAACATAGGTGATGCAAGCACAGGAGACTGTGAGATGGAAGCCTATGTTAGCAGAGGCAGGCATTGGAAGGACCTGACAGGAGATAATAAAACCAAAAGTGATGGAAAGGTATTGATATGTCATGCTTTAATGACTTTTTATATCAATCTGCCTTCAATAGATGTATGAAGTTTTTTATCTTCATAATAATTTAATGATCTTATTAGTACAGAAAATGTATATCAAATTCATTACTTTACTCCTACCATTGATGTGATATTTATATCAACTCAAAAGCCAGTTAAAGTAGACAATGCATATAGTATTTATAAATCATCACTAAATTAATTTTCATATATATTTTCTTTCAAATCAATGTTACTGTAAGAACAATGTAAAATCACATTTTTACAATAATGTAGTGAAGTCCTGTACTGAAATTTTTATAATTTTTTGTTCACACTTTATATTTTGCAACTTATAAAATTGATTTAATTATAAATAAAGGACTTTATTTGAAACTCAAAACTTAAATTAATACTCTTACCATATCATTTAGTCATATTTCAATAAAAAAAAATTCTTATGAAACCTATAGCATATATTTAAGATGTTAATTAAGATTTCTATATTAAAAATACTCTAAAAACATTTAGTTGTTCTTTTGGGTCTAACAAAATATTAAAGCAGAAAAATTCGAAAACAATATTGTGTATTAACATTTTATGCATGAATATTTTATTCAAAAACTTAGTTTTATTAAAAAAATAGTTGAATTAATTTATAAATCTATTTTACAAACTTAAATTTTAAATTTAGTCTAAAAATGTATTAACACTTTTTCTCTCCTTCAACATTATTTGATTATTTGGAAAAGTAAAAATAACAAAATAGATTACTCTGTTTCATTTAGACTTCGCCAATAATTCATAAAAATTAAGAGTAGGTAAATTGATTGGTCACGAACAGAGAATGAAAATATTACATATTTGCATAATTTAAATAACATATTAAAAAGGAAAGTTAATCATTTAAATTATTTTTATTTTATTTTTTAATTTTAAAAAATAGTGGACAAATCAGTTCCCCTGATCTTGAGTCTGTTAGATTGACAACAGGGGTTTTTTCTTCACACCCATAACTTCTATCTACACTCTGGTGAGTGAAATACCAAATTACCCCTAAACTTATTTTTTGTTTTTCATGTTTTTCACATATCACTTCTTACTTTGTTCTCTCAGGGGACTGCTTCTTCTGCACCTTCAAGCCTTCTTTAGATACCTCAAAATTTTTAAAATATTTCAAAACTGTCCCTTACATAATTATTGTTTTTATCCCTAATTTAATTAGGGAATAGAGATTCTGAAACTCATTTTAGATTTTGAAAATGAGTTAGGGAAGGAATGGTTCGGAAGAATTTTGGAATTTGTTGTTTGAGTTCCAGAACTGGATATTCTATAAATTAACAAAAGTTTTAGTTTTGAAACATCTAATTCCGAAACTACATTTGAAAAAAATTTCAAATCAGTACCCTCAAATCGCAACAAATCTAACGAAATCACTTAAATACATCATAAATTGTCAATACAATATATCATTCGTATCTCAAATATTTCTTAAATATGTTGTTATTGAAACACGATGAAATTAAAATAATGAATACTCGACAAAACGGAATGACTGGAAGTGATTGAAGACGGCGCCACACAAATGTAATGAGAGGAGGTGAGTGAAAAATAGATCTAGAATTCATGAGTAATTTTGGAAAACTTTAAAATTTTTTAGAATACCTCAAGAAAGACTTGGAGGTGAAAAAGGAGTCCTCTCAGTCACTGCACCCTTTCCTACCCTTTCTCTGAGTCATTACAATCCAAAATTAAAAATTTGACTTCAGAAATTATATTTTGGGTTTTGCAAATTCACTATATTCAATCTATAAATTCAAATTGTGTTTTCGATTACTAAATTTGGAACATATTTTTTAAAGTTAATTTTATCTTCTAACTTATTCTATCCTAAAATTAAAATTGACTTCTATAATTGTCATTTGGAAGACAAAATTAACTTTTAAATTACCTAATGAATATCAACATTAGCTTAAAAAAGTGTTATAAATTTTAAAATTCAAAACACAATTTTAAATTTTTAATTATACATTCTAAAAGTACTCATTTTCCAGATTCAGACTGTATAATTTTTAACATCTCCAAACGAGTTTAATAATCTTCACTTCATCTTAAATAGTGTATCAAAATCTACCTTTTAACACTTTGACATGTACCCTAACTTTTCCACATGCTCTATGACCTCTCCCTGTTAATTTCAGTCAAAATCAACGATAATATTTCTAATCCCTTATTATAAAACAAAAGAAGGATAATCTGAATATTTTGAATTATATAAAAGTTATGGGGTATCAAAAGAAACATTCATTATCAACTCAACATTGTATATCTCACCTTACCCACTTCATCATTCTTAAAAATATCGAAGGAGTTGGAAAAAACAAGGTTGAATTTTATTGTCACAAAAACAGAAGCGTATTTGTCTGCTACTAGAAAGATGAACATTGTGGTAAGGGAAAAAAGTGACACTTTTACACTAAAAAAGACAATGACATGGATGCTAATTTTTTTTGTTATTCATCAGAACAACGATGTTAACTGCTAAGTTCACTTCAATAATGAAAATTTCAGAAAAGAAAAACGAAGTTACCGAAAATAAGAGACATAAAACTAAAACATTACCCTTATCAAGTTCAAAATAGAATTAATTAGATTATATTTGAATCTCCTGGTGTTGAACAATAATAACTAACTATCTATTTTGAATAGTTAGATTGACCTGTAATAAACTAGGTTATATTAAGAAGATAAATGTTATATACTTAAAATTTATTATAAATATGTAATTTTAAATATGTAAATTATATTATAATTCAAAGTAAATTAATACATAAACTCTTTAATCATAAACAATCAAATTATTCTTATGAATTTTTAATTTTTTAAAATTATCTATATAAGTAATATAGTTTTATTATATAATACTTTAAATTATTTGTAAAAAAAAAAATACTCTCTATAAATCATCTATCCAACGAATTACAGTGTGTTTTTTATATGATAATTAGTCTATTAACATGTTTATAGATACTTTTATTTAAAAACATCAACATAAAAAATAAGTTTTTAAAATAAGCTTGAATGTTATGAATTGATCACACATTTATAAATAAAGTTTTGCTTGAACCATCCTTTTTCAATCCTAAGAGTGAGACTTTTTCCCCTCTGTTTTCTTAAATAGACATTATAAAAACACCAATATATTACCTGTAGAACTTGGTAACGAAAATAGTTTTTTTTTTTTTTTTTCATTCCTCTTAAACTGGCTTCATTTTACCTTTTTATACATGTATATCTATTTTACGTTTTTATTGTTTTTATTAACAAATTTTTTATTGTTTTTATCCAAATGGAATATTAACAAACTTTTTTGAAAAAATACGGACAGTTCAAAATAATCATATATCAGAGTTATTGATTTATTATATATTTAAAATACATCTTATATAACGTGAAATTTAGTATATATATAAACGCCGCTTAAATTAAAACCCTGGATAGTCCTAGAAGATATGACAAACTATCCACTTTACATTAAAAATTAGATTATACAACTAAATGAATGATATTTAACTTTATCGTTCTCTTATTCAATATTATTTTTCGTATTTTTTAAAACATGCATTTTACACGTGAGTTTGCCTAATCTTCTCAAAATACTTATCTTTTGACGACTATAAGTATTTGATCCTTTCAAGGGTCTCGTCATCTACCTTAATCAGTACTTAAACTTGATTTTAATTTTATACCATAAATAATTGCTTACAGAAAATATCACAAATTTTTAATTATTTATTATAACTATACAATATAATTATTATATTTAAACACATTTTATTTACTATAAGGTTTAAATAATACAATAATATATATTTATTATAAAATTAGTTGTATACCGCTATATATGTATGGTATTAAATATGTATTTAAAGCAAGAAATATAAAAACCTCCATTTTTCTTTTTTTATCTTGGCCTTATCCTATTAGAATTATAAGGACGGATCATATATATAAATAATTCAAATAAATAAATCTGGAAGTCCAAGAGCTTAACCATAAAGACATGTGCATATGCTAAATCCAACCATTCAGATTTACTTCTTCATTTATCCTAAACACTTCCCTCTATCAGATTCAAAACCAAACAAAAAATGAGTTGGTGGTGGGCTGGAGCAATCGGCGCTGCCAAGGCAAGTTCGTCAATTATTCATCGTGTTTTTCCTTTATTCAATTCAATTATTATTATTATTATTTGTGAATTTTTGTCTTCTGCTGCTGCAGAAGAAATTCGAGGAAGATGAACCTCCGCGAAGCTTCGAGAGCGTGGGACTGGTGATCGGCGTGACGGGCATTGTCGGAAACAGCCTCGCCGAGATCCTGCCTCTCCCCGACACCCCCGGCGGTCCATGGAAAGTCTACGGCGTGGCACGGCGGCCGCGGCCGCAGTGGAACGCCGATCACCCCATCGAGTATGTTCAGTGCGACATCTCAGATCCCGCCGACGCCGAAAGCAAGCTCTCCGTCTTGACCGACGTCACGCACGTTTTCTTCGTGTCGTGGACTAACCGCCCCACCGAGGCCGAGAACTGCGAAGTTAACGGCGCGATGTTACGGAACGTGCTGCGCGCCCTTATCCCCAATGCTCCCAATCTGCGTCACGTGTCCCTCCAGACAGGCACCAAGCACTACCTCGGATCGTTCGAATCCATAGGCAAGATCCCATCCCACGAACCACCCTTCACGGAGGATCTCCCGCGATTGGACACGCCTAATTTTTACTACACTCAAGAGGACATTCTCTTCGAAGAAACCGCTAAGAAAGAGGGTTTGACTTGGTCCGTTCACAGGCCCGGAACAATATTTGGCTTTTCTCCCTACAGTTTGATGAACCTGGTTGGGTCTCTTTGCGTTTACGCCGCAATTTGCAAGCACGAGGGGGTTCCGTTGAGATTTCCCGGCACCAAAGGCGGCTGGGAGAGTTATTCCTTTTCTTCGGATGCGGATTTGATTGCGGAGCAGCATATTTGGGCCGCTGTTGACCCCTATGCCCGGAATGAAGCATTTAACTGCTCCAATGGTGATGTGTTCAAGTGGAAGCATCTTTGGAAGGTGTTGGCTGAACAGTTTGGGATTGAGGAGTATGGTTTTGAAGAAGGTTCGCAGTTGAGGCTGTCGGAATTGATGAAGGATAAGGGTCCTGTTTGGGATGAGATTGTGAGTGCGAATCAGCTTCTGCCTACTAAGCTTGACGAGGTTGGTGATTGGTGGTTTGTGGATATTATTTTATCTGGGGAAGGACTGTTAGATAGCATGAACAAGGCCAAAGAACATGGGTTTTTGGGATTCAGGAACTCCAAGAATTCGTTCATAAGTTGGATAGACAAGAGCAAGGCTTATAAGATTGTGCCTTGAATGATTGAATTGTGGTTAATTTGTAAGGTGTATCTGTTTGTGCTTTTTGGTTTATTCATCTGCCTTGTAAGTTATATGGAATAAATAAAACTCGCATGAGTGGGACAACAAAAGAGACTGCATCCTGATTTATGTTGTGTTCTGTTTCTATTTTGTATAATAATCCACAGTGAGAGATGAAACTATGTTTGAAAAGGATTGAATTTCTAATTTTGTATCCATGGCTGGATCTCCAGAAAGGGGTAGCAGATTGGAATGAAACAAAAGTACCAGTTTTCAGTGACGTGTTTCGTGGTTCTTCCATTTATAGTGATTATTGTTACATAAAGGGATTGCAATTTGTTGATAAATATCACGAGATCATTGAATTGACAACTATTGTAAAACAAGTGAATTCATCTATTCCCCTGAATGAATACACTGTGTCCGTTATTGCATTAGAAGTAGTTGCGTTTCTTTGATAACCAACACATTTGACCAAAGTAATGTCTCTGGTTAGTTCCTAGAATCATTGAGTAGACCTGTAGATAAGGTTGTCTTGTGATACGACCCTTTTAAACAATGGAAGTGATTAATGTAGCGCCACATTATTGTATAATGTTGGATTATTTTTTTACTAAGAATAAGAGATATTTTCATCTTTAAATTTTGACTCCCTGATTCAAACTAATAAGAATATAGGAAATAAAAAGTTATAAAAAAATGTGTCTAGAATTTGAGAGAAGATATATTTCTCTTTTTGGTTCAATTCATTTTCTTTACTTTATATTTTTTTTCTTGTTTTACTAATTTTGTTCTTCAAAGCACTGTGTTTTCTTGTTTTTTTTTTTTTCAATATACACTTTCTCGTGACTCCTTCTATATTATATTATATCAAGATCACTAATTTCTTAGTCTTGATTAAATGTTCATTTAAGACACAATTATCAAGCTCGTACTACTATAACAATTTTAAAAGAAATGTAATTGAAAAATGAACAAGTCCTAACTAAGAAATAAAATAAAACTTATTTTTGTGAGTAAAAAAAAAAAAATCTGCTTTTTCAAATTTTTTTATTCCATTCTTCTTGTTGGTTCATGTAATCCTAACTTAGGTGAACTTTGTCAATCCATCATCCCTAGTTATTCATAGGTAGAGGAACATTTTTTTTGTAAGTATATCGAAGCTTATTGAACTTTGAATAGTAAACATCCATCTGACAAGTATACGTTTAACTGATTATGACCCGAAATTAGAATGTTGTCTAGTTTGATACTTCGAATTCAGATTAATGATTTGATAAAATTTGACTAGAACCTGGACTCCGGTGAGTCACCCGTTTAGAAAAATCTGTGGATTATTCATTTCTATCTCTAATTTATGGATTCATGCAATCAATGAGTTACACGCCATTTCTTTCTCTGCCCTGTATAGTGGCTGAGAGATTAAATTGTTCTCTTTGTGGTTATCCTTGTAACCATTTTAGTTATTCTCGCAACTCTCTTGTTTTTCTCACTCCTATTTATATATTCTGTTATAGATAGATTTAAGGAAAAAGATATTTTAAATTGTATAATTCCAAAAGTCTTTATTAAAAAAATTATGAATTATATAATTATAGAGTTCTTTTTATATAAATAATATTTTTAAATTATACCATCTAAAATTAAAAAATAATTTGTAGATTTTATAATTCAAAAATTAAGAAAGTTTTGGAATTACAAATTTGAAAGTCATCTTTTATTTTAGAATTATACAATCTAAAAATATGTAAAAATGATTTTCGAATTACATTATATTTTTCATAAACTAAAAGAATAAAGTAAGAATTTTCATATCTATAGAAACGTAGAAAGAAATTATGGAGTGGAAAAGAAATTTTTTTGTTACATCTATTGAATAAAAAAAATCAATGGTTTAGATTTCAAGTCCATGATATAAATGTGATTTATAAAAAAATATGGATGGCTTGCACTTTGTATAACAATGTTACATTATTGGATGTTTTTTCTTTAAGAATTTATTAGATGTGTTGATAGAAGGATTTTTCGATTTTTTTTTGGAAAGATATCACGTACATTTCAGAATTTTGTTCAAAGTCAGATTAATGCTTTGAGTGTTTAATATATTTATATAAATATGATTCGGATTCTTGATTATCAATAGTGTGAAACAAATTTGTATATGTTGATTTACCCATTCGATGAAAGAAAAAACTCCAATATAAGTCAAGCATTTCTATACAATATAAAAAAAATCCGAAAACTAGATCGATTAATAAGATGTCCTCTTGTTCAATTTTAATTTTTAAAGAATAATTATTAAAAATTAATGAATGACTGAAAATTAATCAATGAATTACACGCCTTTTTTTTTGGCCACGTGGGAGTGGCTAAGAGATTAAATTGTTCTCTTTGTCGTTTTCATTGTCACTCTTATCTAAATCTTCTGTTATATATTTCGAGAGGGAAAAAAATTTTAAATTATATAATTCAAAAAGTATTATTTACTTAAAAAAAACTTATCAATTATATAATTATGGAGTTTTTTCCATAAAAAAATAATTTCAAATTATGCAATATGAGGAAATAAAAAAGAAAGAAATTGGATTTCAGAGTTTAGAAGTTATGAAAGTTTTCAAATTGTACAATTTCACAGTTACCTTTTATTTTAGAATTGTGCAATCTAAAGACTTTTTCATGTAAAAAAATATTTCTGATTTACACAATTCAAAAATCATATTTTTTTTTAAACTAAAAAAACAAAGTGATACTTGTCATGTTTATAGGAATACAGAAAGAAATTATGGGAGTGAAAAAAGAAATTCTTTAGTTACGTCTATTGGATAAAAAAATTAATGGTTTAGATTTCAAATCCATTATCTAAAAGTGATTTACTACACAGGGATGGTTTGCACTTTGTATAACAATGTCACATTATTGGATGTTTTTTCTTTAAAAATTTATTAGACGTGTTATTAGAAGGATTTTTCAATCTTTTTTTGGAAAGACATCACGTACATTTCAGAATTTGTTCAAAGTCAGATTAATGCTTTGAGTGTTTAATATATTTATATAATAAATATGATTCAAATTCTTGATTATTAATTAGTGCAAAACAAGTTTGTATATGTTGATTTATCCATTTGATGGTAAAAACAACTCCAATATAAGTCACGGATTTATATAGAAATCCTACATAATAAAAAAAATCTGAAAACTATATCGATTAACAAGATGTCCTCTTGTTCTAACATTTTATATTGCCATAAAATTTAAAAAGGGTTATTAATAAGGCAGTGAATATTTAAGTAAAAAAATATATATTTTAATTTTAAAAGAATAATTATTTAAAGAATTTTATCTGTGTGAGTGATAATTTTGTTTTCCTAGATCCAATGAATAACAAACTGTATGCGAGGTAGTGACGGAAAGGAAGTGTATGGAGTGGACTTGGTTGTGGGGTCTTAGTCCAGAAAGAGCCTCTGAGTCCAAATGGCCTTTCATTTTGTGCATTGTGATGGGCCAATGAAGAAAAAGGCTTCTCCACTGGAATAGTTAATTCACATTGAGTTCTGGTTCCTTTGATTAGGCCCTTTATTATGCTTTTCCCCTTTACTCTGTATAATCACCCGTAACGAAGGAAACAAATCAGAAATGGTTATCACAACCTTCAACGGTGCTGGCGTTGGATTTGGTACGCCGTTTGGGTTTCGCCATTTCTTCATATTCCGAATTTGAATCCTTATCGCGATTATTTGTTTTTCAGGTTTCGGCGTAGGTTGCGGCTTCGGTATAGGATGGGGTTTCGGAGGTCGGTGGCAGCATGCTGCATTTATTTTATCTGCTTCACTTTCATTTCCAGTTCGTTTTAATTGAGTAGTTTAAGAGGTTTCTCTAACTTTTGTCATGTGTTCCAGTGCCCTAGGAACGCAATTTTTATAATCCCCGCTGTTTACAAGGTCTTTTTAAGTTCTCACAATCTTTTATTGGTCCTTGTTCTTGAGACTATGCAAGCAATTTAGATGTAGTTTTGAAATTCCTTTAGTTTATTTTCATGTTAATATTGTCGTTTCCAAATGAGTTCGTTAGATATGCTCGGATAAGTTGTGTATTGGTATATGGTACTTTGTGAGTCTGGATAATAGAGAGGAGCGTGGAAAGGCATTAATCTAACAAATTTTAGGCTTATAATGTAGGCCCGGTTTGGATTAGGTTTTTTTCTAGCTTATTTGAATTACGTATTTGATTTAAATGATTGAGATTTTGAAAAAGATAAATAATGTAAGTTGATTTTTACTTTTGTGAGATTCGTTTCTATCACCTTGGTTCATATTTCACCTTGGAATTTATCCAAACTTGCTCTTAGCTCGTTTTCATAGCAGAGTTACTTATTATTAGCCAAATATGATAGTGTGGAGTGAAGAATATTGGACTGCATTTTCTACCATCCTTCTTCAGTTCTGTGTGTTAATTTTCATTCCGAAATTTCACTGGATTTCTTCAGCTAAACCAATCACACTCTTCCCAAATTCCGTCTATCTATTGCTATTTTCCCCAGTCAAGTCTTCTGCTAAGTATCAGTTCCAGTTTCCTACCTTCCTTTTCTATTTAGCTGAGTGCAGTGAATGGACTGTAGCCTCTAGCTGTCTTAACCATTTCTCTTATGAACAAACTACATTCTCCTCTCAAAATCTTGACACTCAGCGTCCTGGATACAAAGGTGATTTAGACAGGTTCAGTTGAGGATACAAAGTCCTCCATATGGCGAAACTGGGGACTGGAAGCATCAAGGAACAAATTGTGACTAGGAGCAGTATAGAGGCAAAATGTAGAGCAAGTACTGAAGATGTTTCGGAACTGATCTGGATATATAGATTACTTGAAGATTTATCTCTTCCAATTCATGAACCTGTGAAACTCTTTAGTGACAGCAATGCACCCAAGGGCCTAATCCGACTAATCTCGAATGCATGTGAAGAAAATCGCATGCATGTTGATATCAAATATTAACAAATAACAACTACTTTCGTCTTATTTAATGATACTATCTTCAAAATATCTTCATTTGATTGGATTTTTATGATCAATGACTTTTTTTACATTCTTGATATCAAATTCTAATAAAGGGTAGATCAGGGGGAAATTCGTTTTTAAACTAGATTGATATGGTTAAATGATGTTAATTAGCTTTCTTAATTGGTGTGAATTAGTTTTTATATATATATATTGGAGCAAGAAGGATTAGTTCATAATCCAATTAAACCTGATAGGATGAAGCATGTAAGCATTGACAGAAACTTAGTTGGGTCATATATCAGGTACTGCACTCCAACCAAATTGTAGGAAGTAGATATACTCAGGAAGGCCTTGTGGAAATACTGATCTAATGTTGGCTAGATCAATATCTATTTTATTTTAAGTGAATAGCATCTCAATAATAGGAAGGATTTCACCCAAGTATTCTATTTTTATTTTATTCCAGGAACTTTGTGATTCCTAGCTAATTCTGTAAATGTTCTATGTTTCTTGTTTCCTTCTTTATATAATGTATCTCTTGTTTTGAAATAACACGAAGACGAAATCATTTTGTTCATGTGCTGTTCATAATTTATGTATCTGCTCTGTTGCACAGGTATGCCATTGAACTTATTGGGTCTTGGTGCAGGTACAATAATCATGAATCTGCTTTCTTTACTGTGTATAAGTTTTAATTTTCAGTATTCAATGGTTATGACTATGACATGCTGCATGATGTGGGTGGCCTTTTTTTCTCCAAAACCTTAGTCTTACATGTTACACCTTAAGACTTTTTCTTCAAAGGTACTTGTTGATGACTTTGTAGCAAATCGTTTTCTAGTTTATCTACCCTTCTGGTTTGGTTGGTTAGTGCTAATACCTAACCTTGTGGGATAGGGTTGGTATCATTACTCTAACCCCCTCCCCACATATATATATATATATAAGTGGAACTAAATGGCAACACTACTTGAGTTAGGAAACAAAAAAACAGAGCAGCTTTTCTTATATATATATATATATAAGAAAAGCTGCTCTGTTTTTTTGTTTCCTAACTCAAGTAATGTTGCCACTTAGTTCCACTTATGGTTTTTATATATAAGAAAAGCTGCTCTGTTTTTTTGTTTCCTAACTCAAGTAATGTTGCCATTTAGTTCCACTTATGGTTTTTATGATTTTAGTTCCACGTTATTTCAAGTAGTGCTAATACCCAATTGTCTTTGGATTTCTTTTTTATGTTGAAATATAGTTACTTTCTTTTTGTACATGACACTGTTCACAATTTGTTTGTACCCAAACTAATCCTCAAACGGACTATTGTTCTTCATTTTGTCTGTTGTTATAGTACTGTGTATAGCTTTTATATTACAATAGACCAAATTATAATTCGGGTCATTTATAAAGACCATAAATATATATAACAACTATTTTCGAATTTGTTTCTGTATAACGTGCTGTTACCATGTCATTCTCACATTGTTACAACGGTAATAGCCAGTGAAATGACTGCATATAAAGTTTTTTTAATGCGGCCAAATTGAAAACGTGTATTATCTTCAAGGAACGAATTTTGTTTAACCTTTTTTTACGAATCAAATATGAATTTGACCTATCAATATCGAATTGGGTATGTTGGATTTAATTTTTAAGGTGGAGGCTGTGGCGTTGGAGTAGGACTTGGTTGGGGGTTTGGTACTGCCTTTGGTAGCAAGTATCGATCCTCACGGATCACATTTCAAGGAGTGGAATTTGATAGCAAGGACACAGTTAACAGCAAGGAATTTTCAAAGCCCAGTACAGAAGCTGGAGGTGCACGGTAGCGTTTGTACTTTGTAAATTCCTCGTCGGTCTATGGAGATAAATTGAATTTGTAATAAAAAAAGAACCTGTGGAGATTGCGACTTCCTTTCAAATTGTAACAGTTTTTGGATGATGGTTGCCCTTGGTAGAGTTTATAACAATGAATGATAATGTGATATGTACGCATCTTTTATTTCAAGAAAACTAATGGTGTGTTTAGAGCCATGGAGTGGAAATAGAGGTGTTGGTATTAAGCTAGTTTGTTTGGTAGGATGGAGATAGGAAGGAGAAAAGTAAAACGTGAGTCTTAATAGTATTTTTATACACTATTTTTTTATTTGTTTCTACTCTCTTTTTCTCATTCTCTTTTCCATTTTACTTCCATAAAAACTTAGTTTTTACTTTATTATTCTATATATATACAAAATTCCAAAGCAATCTAAATGTATTCGTAAAGATTTCTGGATTTTGTAATGTCATCTCTTGATATACCCAAGTACAAATGAATGTTAATTTATAGGTTAGGTTAAATTCATTACTTTAACGATAGTATGTCTACAAATATATTCTTATGCGCAAAAAACTTTTCCTCGCCTTCTAACTATATAATAAGTGAAATTAGAATATATATCCTTTTTAATTATAGGTTCTTGTAGTTAATAATTGCAAACCATGGATGGAAATTAAATCACACGTACCATATATTAATTCAATTAAAATTATCATGTAGAATCTTCGTATGCATGTTCACAGTAAATACATAATCAATTATAAGTATTTTAATTCATACAATTCAATTAAATATGTTATTTTGAAACAAAGGTAATTTGGTGACCAAAATTCAATCTCCCAATAAAATTAATTAGAAAAATATCTTGATTGATCTTGAGTTTGGATTTGTATGATGCATTAGAATCAACTCAATGAATTAAAGATGGGATTAACTCTTGGTCTGTAAAAAAAGTTCACTAAACAGAACTTCATTTAAGTTAGTTTTTAAAAATTACGTGGAAAAGTAGTTCTACATAATTTTTTAAAACTAACTTTAAGTTCTAGACTAGTCAATTGAGTTATTCTAATAAGTCTAAATTACACTAAATAACACGTACAGAACCTAATTTTCCAGTCAAACAATTACATGGAATTGTTGATGTTAAATTTAGATTCGAGTGTAAAACCAGATAATAACACTTAACATTACCAATTTCAATTAAAGCAATAGAAAGAATTGAGATTGCTCCAAAAATGTTAGAAAACTATATAAACATCACTCAAACAAATCAAAACTCATACTAAGAGATAATTTAAGAGAATAATTTTTTTAGAGTCAACAAAATTTTCAATTATTCATAGAATAGACTAAATAATAATTGAGAGATATTAACGCAAAAGCACACTTGCTTTAAATTAAATTTTAATCGGATGTAATTATTCTATAACTTACTAGCTTATATCTAGTAGGATACGGTTGTGAAAGAGACGAAAATAATTTAATGTCTCTTTCTTATAGTATGAAAATCAACAGTAGTAGACAATCCTTATAAAATAAATGATTGTGGTTTCTTATAATAGCTAAAAATTGGTAGAAATTGAAAATTTGCTGCAATTTTAGGTGTTTACACGTAGTTTGATGATCAATTAAGCGAAAAAAAGCAATTGATTATTGGGCTTAATAATCAAGTTACACATAAAATGTATTGACTTTTCGTTTTTAGTTTTTTAAAGTACTGTTAAAATTCAATTTTTTTTAACTTATTTTCGTGTACACTAATTGTGAATACATACATGCTTGATATTAATGTCACTCTGTTCATGGACTCCTGAAGCATATAAATTATATTAATAGATAAACTTTAATTTTAGGTGCAGCTGGTTTTATTTTCTCCTCACTTCAACTTGACAATTAATCATGAAGAATGCCACTTATGATACAAGTCATAAATAGATTTGGCAGTTATTGATCCACGTGACGAACTGGTAGTTGATAACTCTGGAGGAAGGAAAACACGTGGTGGTAGAAACGGAAAGTGCGACTTATCTACCACCATTTTATTTTATAAAAGTTGGCCACGTACGTGTTTTATAGTTTCACACTCTTTTCTTCTACCAACTTCACTCAAAATCTTCTATCGTTAGCAACAATGGCAGAACCAAGGGTTTTCACCCTCTCACAGGTTGCCCAGCACAAGTCCAACAGAGACTGTTGGGTGGTGATCAATGGCAGAGTAAGTACTATCTTGTTAAGTTAAACAGTGTAAAAGACAGTATTTGCATGTATAACACCTCTTACAAGAAAAAAAAAATTTACTGAGATGTTTTTGAAAAAGGTGATATCTTAGTCGAAGAGGATGAAGGTGTGATTTGATTTTGCAGGTGTTGGATGTGACAAAGTTTTTGGAGGAACACCCGGGAGGGGAAGAGGTGATTGTAGAAGTGGGTGGGAAGGAGGCGACAAAGGAGTTTGATGCCATTGGACACAGCAAAGCAGCACAAAACATGGTACTAAAGTACCAAGTGGGTGTTCTCGAAGGTGCCAAGGTGGAAGAGGTAGACATGAACGATGATGATGTCGTGGAGAAGGAATCCAGCACCAAAGAGATGAGTGCCTTCGTGATCAAAGATGGTGCAAACTATACGAACACCTCATTTTACGAGTTCTTTGTTCCTCTTCTTGTTGCTGCTATCTACTTTGCATATCGATGCCTCACCATCACTCACTACTAGCTCTTGTTCAAACTCGTTGATCATGCATGTGTTAGCTTTTAATTCAGATTCTTCTTCTTTATTGTTTCTACCTATTGGAAGATGTAATAATATGGGTTCAACGAGGAGAATATATAAGCTCTATTTTGGTTCCTTGACTTTGAAATAAATGTGTTTTTCTTATACAATATTCCGTTTTGTTTATAATTAATTTTTATTGGAAGATCTGAGTTAGCATTATTAATGAAGAATTATTTTTTAACTATATATTTTTTTTTGTTCACGTCATTTGAATTCGAAATTTTCTTCTGGATATTTAGCTCAAACATTAAAATTATGACAAAAACTAATGTAGAATACCATCGTTGGTAACATTTTTCAGCTAGATTTTTAAAGTTTTATCTTGACAACAAATAAATAAATTTATTGAATGTAACGGGCATTAATTTGTCAACTTTCAATATGTGTTATATGTAAGTTTTCTCGTAAAAGTTATATATTCCTTCCACGTTTTAGTCTCATGATACGTACATAGGTTTCCAAACAAGTAATGAAGAGAATCCTGACACCTGGTTGAAGACTTGAAGAGAACTGCTTTGTAGCACCCAATTTAATTATTTCATGATGTTACGTGTTAATTTATTATTTTACTTTGACATGAGATGTGTTTGATAAAAGAAATTCTCTAAATGAAGAAAAATAAATGAATTGTTAAAATAAAGTTAATCAAAGCGCAAAATTATACATTTCGACACAATATATATTTTTGTTTTATTTGTTTTTAATCCTTGTATTCGATTTTTCTATAATATAATATAGTCGTATATGGAGAAATTCAACACTACTAAGTTATGAAGAAAACTAATATAAAGTATTAAAACATTATTTTTTTTTTATCCAAAATCTGTATGATTATTTATGTGATTATTTCTTATTTAATATTATATTTTTTAACTCACACTTAATTTTTTTTCAAAAAAAAAAAAACATGAAAGTTTGTGCCGACTACTATCCAAATCTGTATTCCACATCCTAACTTATTATCAGCCACATATCTACGAATTTGTATAGGGAAGAAAGACTTCCCAATTTCTTTGAAATAATTCTTTTATATATAATAATTGTACAAACTTATTCTCTAACAACATAATTAGAAAATTGTGATATACGTCATTTTTTATGGAATCGATCTTTAACAAAGCCAAAACACAAAATATGAGTAAAGGGACGGTTTATTCTTCCAAAGAATAATCCATTCTTATTTAGGTTTATGAAAATATTAAAATTTAAAATATTTCCAAATTTATAAATTATTTGTCATTTATAGTCTAGTAATTAGGAAACTTCTATGCAAGATATTACTACTAACTATCAAGTTGGCTCTTGAATCTTACGTAACTATTTTAGTTCTTTAACTTAATAATTTATTATTATTTTGTCCCTTAATTATTTGAAGAGCCTCTAAACTTGATCATTTACTATTATTTGAATGATATATAATTAAAATTTCAAAATTATTTTTAAAATAAAATTATTATTAAAAGAGTCAAACATCTTCCTATTTATATATAATGATATTGACTTAATAGTCAAACATCTTCCTATTTATATATGATGAATGGTAAAAATATATATATAATCTTTCCAAAGCTCTAGACTTAGTATAGTTAATTTCATTAGTGCTTAGTAATTGACATGAATGAAGATAGAATACTAGGCTCAAATTGCGAACGCAAAGCTAAAATCTTTGAAGGATAACACAGTTATGGCATCGATGAGAAATTACATTGGTTACTGTCCATTCAATTAGTCCTGTACATCTTGATGTGGTGATATAGTACAAAAGCGAAGAGGGAACAGAACACTCTTCTTGAGATCATTCTACAAATAGGTGAAAAATGGATACTTTGAAGAGAAAAACAGCTAAGAAGTGCTACCCTGTGTGTAATGGAAGACTCTAAACAGTAATGTCAAAGCATTCAAATGTTACATCAAACCATGCATGCCAGAGGGAACCAGAAAACTCCTCTCAGCTTGCTTATGTGACAACATATATGACCTCGAATCAAGGCATCGCTTGTCCAAACCCGATTCTGTGCGCCGCATTCCAGAAAATAATAGATAATGTAACAAAATCTTCCTTTCTACATCGTGCAAAAAGCAATGAAAACTGCAGGGAAATCAAAATTGTAAGCAACATATACTATTTCAGGAAATATACTATTGCAGGAAATGGAGGCCAAAGGAAACGATAATTGAACAGTGTCAATATTCCTTAGGCCTGTGAGGCATGACGGCAAAGCTTCAAACAGTTGCCAAGTACTATAGACCGAGATATAAGCACAATGATGCACACAGAACACCCCCTGGAAGGTGAAAGCAGCCAAATATAATGGTGACTAGTCTCGCTTCACATTTAGCATCACTCTCATGATATTTGGATGTACCCCCTTCCCAAGTATGCATAGAATACAAGCAATGAGCAAGTTTGGAGGTCAGGTTACCAACCAAAATGAGAAAATAGTTAGGGGTGCAATTGTTGATTACTAGTTCTGTTTGGATATGCAATGTGATCAGAATTCCTGAGTGTACAGTGTAAACATTATAAATAGATTAAGACTCGAGAGGAAGGGAACTATTGGAATAAAAAAGTGAATTTTCATAACTCTCTTCTCTTTTCTAATTTAAATCTTGTTATTTTTTATCTGAATTCACATCAGCATAATGCATAATAAAGTTCTATAAATTCTAGCTTCGAGTCTATGTACCAGGAATGAAAAGGGACGCAAATAGTTTCATGATCAAGGGAGCGAGGGTGGCCAAATGTAAAGCATCATCAACACGGCAATACCGATTATTAGAATGGAAAAGATGAGGAAGGAGGTGAAATTCCATCAATTTCAAAGTAGTGTATGATAAAAGCTAAGAAATCTGAGAGAATGCAAGTGCATACATTTTTTAAAATACAAACAAAGATCCAGAGCCTACCAATCAAGCAAAGGAGAATAACAGCCCAGATAGTTATTTGAACATGCCGATTGTATTGCATTTGGTATTGAGATCTTTGAAGCTGCCTTTGCAAAGCCCCGTACCACCCGTGGAGTTGTTTATGGTAAGATTCATCATAATTATCAAGGCAAGTCTTACCATTGATGCCCTTCAGGAAAAGTAAACATGAAATATTAATAATTAAGAAAAAAGCATTGAAATAAACAAGAAAAACTCTGTTAAAAAACAATAGCAGCTGAAGCACAAACCCCATTCAATACTGCTGATGGTAATAGTGCATTATCCGTTTCTTCACAATGATTCACTGGTTTCAGCTTTCGATAGCCATTCTTAGGCCACTTCAACTTAGAGATATTTCCCACGGAACCAAAAAATCCAGAGAGACTGGCTACCTTGTGCATAGGAATTACACCGGAAGAACCATTGGAGGAACTCGATTGTTGGACACCATCAGAAACAGTGATTTTCCAAGAACTAATATCAGGATCAGCACTAGCTGCTCTACGATGCCCAAGTGACTTTTCCTCACGTAAATTGCTTGAACAATTAGGGAACGAATCTTTGTCACTTAATTGCACATTTTCACCATCTCTGCCGGTACATTTAACAGGGATTTTGCCAAGAGAAGCCGATGTTCCCGAGAGAAATGATGCTAGTTCATCACGTTCTCCTTCATCCAGACGTGGCCAAGGCAAAGATGCCTTGCTACCTGAATGTACAGGTTCTAGTAACAGATGTTCAACTTTACTGATCTTGTCACTGATGGCATCAACAAAATCTCGGTGCCTATTTTTTGCATCCTCAGTTGAAACTTTGCTATAACTTGACCGAGTAGCCCGTTCAAATTCCTCTAACTGCATTAGCCACACAAGTGCAACCACATGCTTTGTTATATGATGATACAAATTTGAAACTGTATTTACTAAGAGAAACTACCTGCCATTTAGTAGTGCCAAGGGCAGTTTGTAGATCTCGGCGAACTTCATCACAGTTCCATACGGTGGATGCATCCTTCATTGCGTGCATCCATGTTCTATAGGTAGACTCCATCCTTGAAAAAAACACAATCATAGCACGTCAATAAGATGAAAATTAGACCAAATAGATATATATGGTTCAGTTGGCAACACAAGCTGAGGAAGACTTAAGTTCAATTCCAGCAAAACATGAGCCACAATTAACTATGTTGTCGGTCCCTGACCCACAATTAGTTTCATAGCCAACGCATAGGGTCGAAGCTTATGAGGAAACCTTAATCTTTTACATGAGCCAAAGATCCCCATTATAACAAGAAAATGGGAGCAATACAGGCTTTTTCTTTTAAGATTGTGCACAGCAAATTAACCTAAAAACCTTAAGCCTTTCAATATCGAGTTGAATTGGAAATAAACGAATAAAAAGCTAGGTATTGGCAGGTGCATTTATTTCACCCCCAAAATGGAATTACCAGGCAAGATTATATTCTACGATACCTACATTTCATTGGAAAAAACAAAATAAAGTTTGGATTAAACATAAAAAACAAATGGAAAACCCAATTGGAAGAATGACAGATACCTGTCTGATGATTCCTGAACTTCTTCGGCAGCATTAAAGAAAGGATCTTTTTCCCATCGATCAAAACTGGTGGCCATGAATATTGAATGATAATATATAATTAATATATGATAAGCAGAATATGAAAAAGGAAATGTGGATAATCTGCGTTGGGGATAGAGGGGAAGATGGATGCTGTTAATTGGAAGAGAAGTTGTTGCTATTCTGTTCTCTTCCAGAATTAATTGGAGGAATTGCAATTTGCAATGAAACCAAAAAGTGGGAAGAATAATTACATTATATCCCTGTCCTCAGCTGCAACCTCACCCATTTTATTCATCACATTACACGGTCCCTCATCTTTCACTTATTAAATTAATATACCACCTGAATCACCATTATACTTTACTCTCATACTTTTATTACACTAAAATAATCAAAATTATGTATCATACCTAAATCTTAATCAAATTAATGACAATACTTTTACTGTAAATTTTAAAATAGAAAACAAATGTAAAATTCAAACCAATTAAAAAAATTAATGAAATTATGAAAATAAGGTCGAACCGATAAAAAAATATAGTGTATATAATGTAAAAAATATGTTTCTTAAAAAGTCAGAGTTACGTTGAAAAGAAACGTTATTATATGTATACACAGTGATGGTTTGCTAATAAAATTTAACTTCATATATTAAATTAAAAATGAATCTTGATTAAATTAAAGTACCATAAGTTATTAAACATTCATCAACAACTAAGTATAATGAATAATCGAATCGAATTGACTAGATTTTAATATTATTCCTTATTCTTAATTTATAATATTAAAATCGTCATCATTATTTTTTTACTGATTACAAAAGAAATTAAATTCTTCACTGGGTTACTCCCAGACAAAGAAGACTCTGTCACTATCTTCAAACACTCTAAGTAAGAGATACCACATTATTTTCCAAGAAATCTAAATATTACAAGTAAAATATTGATGGATTAAATGAAAAAAAAATACAAATTAATAATACCTAGACTTTTTTTAAGAAAAATATTATAATCTTAATAATTGAATTTCTTAGACATAATATACAACTCACCATTAATATCTATGACGCGAAACTACTTCTCTATCTCAAAAAAAAATTACCCCAAGTAAATAATTCTCCAAGATATATGAATTACTTTCTCCTAACCCAAATCACTTTCTCCATGATTACAGAATCACATAGATGTACAAATTTAATAGGTACAAAAACTAAATCAAGACAGGCAGGGAGATGATCCGGTTGTGAAAAAAGAAGAAAGGAAAAGTTATATATAATGGTGTCTCAAGAAGTATTATAATTTTTTTTTCTTTATTTATGTATTTTGAAGACAATTATATCTCTTCGTCATCAATATATAATAGTTATGTTGAAATATTAATCGTCATCTATAATAATAATAATAATAATAATAAATTATTTGAATTGATGTACACATTTCTATTTCGTAAATTACCGTCAACATTACATATAAAAGAATTTACTACTTGTATAGGTGCATATAATATTTCATCATCATTTTAATATCTATCTAAAGAAATATTTTTTACTTTATTTTTTATCAAAAGAAGGACTAAATAAAAAATTATGTGTTCTCCAACACTGCACAGAGGCTAAGAAAAAAAATCAATTATTAAAAATAAAAAATTAACATTAAATTATAACTTATTTAAATCACATGATCGATATTTTTCATGTATATATTTCATATTCGTATTTACACATAATTATATTTTAGGATTATAATATTTTTAATATCATAAATATCTTATATAGCATATTAGAATATAATAGAATAAAAAAATAATAAATGTATAGTTGTAATTATGAGGTGAGTATTTTAGTTTTTTTTCATACAATGTTAATATATTAGTAAAGACGAAAGAGAATCTCTTAATCACATTTCCTAATAGCGGTGTTCAACACTAATAAAAAATTTTGAATACTTATCTAAATAACCTATAAAAAAAATTTGGAATTTTTTTTTCTAAGAATCACAGTTTAGTTTAGCCTGTGGTTTGATTTTCAAAACTGATCCAAACTAAATCCATATGTAACGTATATTTAACAATATATTTTTTAGTAATAATAATTATAATAATAACAAATTATAGGTTTTAAACTATATATTTTGCAGAGTTGTTTGACCACTTTACATATTTAATTTAAAAGTTTGTTGATTTTCTTTATGAAATATTTTTATACTCTACTTTAAGTTTTTATTATTTAATTATTTTTATCTACTTTTTTTTAATTATTTTAAGTATTGTATTTTATATGTTTTAGAACTTTACCTTGAGAAAGTTCGATGTTGAGTCTAATTAGTTATTAGATTTGAAATTAATCTCTTTTATATGATAAGAAAATTTTTTAACAAGATATGTTTTCTTGAGTAAAAAAAATGAAAGAAAATATGTAACTAAAGTAGTTTAATTCATGATGTTTTAAATTTTAGAAGTTCCAATTATATTAACATTTGTTGGTTGAACTGACAAATGATATAATTTGTTTACTTTTTATGTTCTTTATAGTAATTTGGTTAAATTTATCTTATTGACCCGTTGTATTTTTTTTCTTTAGATTTTTTTCTTATTTGTTAGTGTTAAACTACATATTATTTTATTATTATATTTTAATTTAAAAAGATGAAAATAAATAGTAAATTTTTAATACAAAAACTAGAACTATAAATTAAAAATTGAAAAAAATTAAATTTAAACTAAATTGAGACATCAATTTGGTCCGATTGGACTTTTTTTTTTCTTTTAAACCGAAGAAACCGAATCACACATATTTTTTATATTTAATTTAAAAATATTCATGTTTCACAAGGTTAATGTTCAATATGACACATAATTCATGTGCTCGTAAAATAAAATGAACATTTAATGTTAAAAAAATCCATTCCACATATGTTTGGAGGGAGTGATACCCACTAAAAAAAATAATTTCTAAAATTTGATAAAATAAAAAAACTATCTTTTCATAATGTTTTTGTTCAATATGAATATAGAAAATAAAAAATAAAAAAAATGAAGACAGGTAAAAACGAGAATTATTATAATAAAAAAAATGAGAGGGAAGGAAGATTGAGGTTTAAGAGTGGAAAGTGAGGGTTCGGGGGTTGGAAGCAAAAAAGAAGATGAAGGAAGCGGAGGAGCAACTGTGCGAGGCGGCGAGGAAGGGTGACGTGGAAAAAGTGAAGACTCTCATAGACTCCGGCGCCGACGTCACCTACTTCGACGGCGAGGGCCTCAATCCTCTAATGTACGCCGCAAAGCACGGCCATGCACCCGTCCTCACTCTCCTCCTCTCCGCCGGCGCTCCCTGGAACGCCCTCTCTCCCTCCAGCCTCTCCGCCGGCGACTACGCCATGCAGGAAGGCCACAGCGAAGCCTACGACCTTCTCCTCAACGCCGGTAAAGATTCCTCTTTTCCATTCCGACTATTACTATTTGCCTATTGGGATCTGATTTGGTTTCAATTTGCCAGGGATTCAGGCCGAACTGATCCTGGGAACGATTGCGAGGAAGGAAAACAAGAGCGGCGATTCCGGTGCCAATTATTTGGAAGATAGGGTGAGTTTTAGCGAAGACAAGCTTATGGACTCCGAAAGCAAAGCTGTGATGATGGCGTGGGAGAAGCCGTTGATGGAGGCTCATGCCAGAGCTGTTTGTTCGGGAGGGGGCCACGTGCTCAACATTGGGTTCGGAATGGGGCTCGTGGATTCGGCCATTCAGCAGTATGCACCTGCATCACACACCATCGTTGAGGCTCATCCGGAGGTGTATCAGCGCATGCTTCGCTCCGGTTGGGGTCAGAAGGAAAATGTGAAGATAGTTTTTGGCCGATGGCAGGATGTTCTGTCTCAGCTTGAAACATATGATGGTAATTTCTAATCCTTATCTCCATGGACTTTGATACTTAATTGTAGCAGTGCAATTTGTTGAATCGTCTTCTGTTGAAAGCAGACGAAATATTTTTTTTATTATTTTCGGAGATCCTATATTGGCTATTTAGGAGGCCAAATTTCGTTATTTGAGCTACTTTTTGGTATTTACTTAAGCTCAATCTCTAATTTTAAGCTGAGAGCCCATTCTAATGGTGGATATGGTCATTGGTGAACTTATAGGACCGACCACCTGTTATCAAATTATCTGGGAGTTCATCTCTTTAGTGCATTGAAGATTTCATATTGTAGCGATATGACTACTAAGGGTATTAAAATAAGTTGTTGGAGTGGAAATAAATGATAGATAAGATGAAAATTAAAGGTGTTTAATTAAAGAGAAATAGAGAAGAGATGAGGATACGGATAGGGAGATGAGTATAAGTAGGAAACAATTTTTTTTTTTTTTTAAATTATATTTTTGTTCTTTCTCTCCTACCAAACACCGTATCGTAATTTTATCTTTATCCATCCTCACAACCAAAGTTTATGGTTATATAAGTGAGGGGAATCTATAACTTTTTTAGATTTTTGAGTTGAGTTAGACCTAGTTTTGAATCTGGGAGTTTTGTTTGTTTGCAGCAGATGCATCCAATTCTTTGGGAATTTGACTTTTAACTGTCTTCAATGTTGTCATGCAATTCATGCAGCTGACCTCTCACCTAGTGAAAACTAAGCCTTTATTATCGTTGTTGTTGAATATGTGTATGATGCATGATGAGTTTTATCTGGGTTATGTCTGATTTGGGTCAATGGCGTGAATTATGTTCAGGAATATTCTTTGACACCTATGGGGAGTACTACGAAGATTTAAGGGAGTTCCACCAACATCTCCCAACACTATTGAAGCCTGGTGGTATCTACTCATTCTTCAATGGCCTTTGTGGCAGTAATGCGTTTTTCCATGTTGTTTACTGCCATTTGGTATCCCTTGAGCTTGAGAATTTGGGGTATTCCACGCAATTAATCCCATTGCCTGTTAAGGATTGTTTAGGAGAACAAGTTTGGGAAGGCGTGAAACAAAGATATTGGCAGCTCGATACGTACTACCTTCCTGTCTGTCAGTCTGCAGAAGACCCTGAATGACGTAGGAAATCGATGTTCTGTAGTTTAGAAGAACTGCATACTGTGCAGTTACTGATTTCACCTTTGATGCTAGTTTTTCTCCCCTTCATATATTTAAATCAAAGGAATGACTGAAATCTCATGCAGTGTTTTCTCAAAACTGTAGAGGATATTGAATCGAGTGGTGTATGGTTTGATTTTAATCACATGGTCAAAATTGTTCTAACACTCTTGTTGCATTGGTGACTTAATAAATGATACTGTAGGAATAGAGTCACTGAAACCCTCAACTTTATATGTAAATTTCATTACTTGGTGTCGTTTAATTTAGAAGTCTTTGGCTGTAATCACCATGGTTCAAGAAAGATCACTATAGTTAATAACGAAGGATTTATTTTTAAATTATGGAATTAAGGAAAAGCTATTATTTTCAAGTTTAAGGCTACAGAGTGCTCATAACTATATGAAGTTTAGGGTAAGTTGAGCTTTACCCTTTTTGCCTTTGTTAAGCTTTTCTATATGAAGTTGAGGGTAGCAATCTAATGAAGTTAGTGTGGTCATAATCTAGTGTCATCGTCTTCTCAATTCTTAACTCAATTAAGGGAATCAATTGTTACTGCACATGTTTCCAATTAAAATAGGACTCGAAGATTGTCGGTTGAGTTATAGTTACTCAAAAGGTCGTTTTATTTGTGATTCCGACACAAATGCGGCGCTATTTCTCCCTTCAAAAGAAGAGAAAGTATCGTTTGTTTTAAAGGATATCGCAAGATAGATAAACTTATTCCTGGAATGACTTCTAAAAAACAAAAAATTAGAAAAATTCATGAGAACTTTTATAAATTAAATTATATATAAATTAATTTTATCTGGAAAAAAAATATTTTATTTTATTTTTTCTTCTTATATTTCTCTTTAAGAATTTTTTTTAGAGAAATTTGTCCGAAGATGTTATAAGAGGATACAACTAAATTTTCGAGCAAATGTTCTTGATTAGGTGATCTAAATAAAGAAAGAGCTTACTGCCTTAGCACTTCAGTTTTTGGTCAATGCATTCCTTATTACATACCAGTACTAGTAAATTACCAAAAAAAATCTAAATGTAATGGCAATGCAATTGAGATGCCTGCAGTGGATCAACCATCTTATAGATAAACCTGTCATGTACACGCCAACGGGCGCAAAGCTGAGTAAATACGAACAACCATTCAGTGCCATTATTCATTTATTCAGACACGCCATTAGTCCATTACCCTGTTTCTTTACTGTACAGTCATTCTTTTATAATTTTCAGAGAACAGCAAAAGACAAATAACATCATACCCCTTTGCCGGACCAAAAGCAGAACAAAACATAGAGAAACGATTATTCTTGAACTCAGCCGTGTTTGCAACAGGTAATTCAGAGTTAGGGCCTTTAAAAATCAGTGTCAAGTCCAGCTGAAAGCAATGGGACTAGAAACCTTGTGCTTCCCATCAGACCATTCTAGATAAGCAAAACTGGTTGCTCCAGAAGGCTTTGAAGAAGACGTGAACGTAACTGTGTAGCTCTTCTTCTCATTCAGTGCACGGAAACTAAGTGTTTGTGGTTCAACCACAATCTTCACCGAGGGAGACTGTGTCACTGAAACTTTATATGTCCCTGGGGCTCCCACGTTTGTTAAAGTCCTTGTGTACTGAACAGTGGTTAGTTTTTTAGAACCACCCTTTGCTCCAGAAGCCGTGTCAAAAGGAACAGCAAAAGATGGGTAGTTGAGATCTTCCACTCTGTACTTCTTCCTTTTGCTGCAAGTAAAATCTCTCCTAGCAACAAGCTTTATTTGATAGGAACTGTAGTTCAAGGCACAGAAGAAGCTCAAGTAGTCATCCACGGTGGCATCATAGACAAGGCCAGGATCAAAAGCAGCCACAGGATCTACATGTCCAGCCCCAAAATCAAACGGTGTAGCTGGTAGGCCAGTGTCAACATCTTTTAAGGTTTGCCCATTTTTGTAGGTTCTGTAAGATGTGGTCATGAGGGCAGACCTTATAGCTGCAGGGCTCCATTCAGGGTGAGTGCCCTTAAGAAGGGCAGCTAACCCACTGACATGGGGGCAGGACATGGATGTACCTGAGATGATGTTGAATTCCACATGTCTGGTGTCTTCAGTCATGCCAGTTGGTCCAACTGCACCGCTCCATCCAGCAAGGATGTTAACTCCTGGAGCTATCAGGTCTGGTTTGAGCACCTTTGGTGTCAGCAAATTCGGCCCTCTTGAGCTGAAAGCTGCCACCACTGGGGACGGTTGAACCCCTAAGTGGGTGCCACCAAACGAAAGTTTAGCAGTGGGATTGGGAGATGTGAAAACATACTTCTTTAGCTCATTGCTGGATTTCTGGCCCAAAGCTATTGCCTGGAGGAGATAGGAGTCAGCTACCAACTCTTCCCCGTAATCTTCATTGTTTGCTAGTATCATCCCACTGCCTCCAGCGCTCTTCACCACCAGACTCTTTTCCACCCTCGCATTTCCTCCTCTGTCACAAATCACGATTTTTCCTGCTACTTTTGCAGCAATCAAACTACCTTTGCTGCACAAACTTCCTTCTGAATTACCGCTTACATTACCCGCATAAACAATTGGAATTGGAGATTTAGGTGGGAGTTTTCCATTGTAAAGGGACACCCCAGTGTATGCCTTCCCATTTCCAAGGGTGACATAGGCAGGGAAGTCACGGTCTATAGTCCCAGCGCCCACGGTGGTTAACCACGGTGCCACATTAGACAGAGATGCTGGACTAGGCCCACCATTTCCTGCTGAATTGGAAACCAGTATTCCATGGGCAGTGGCTGCAAAAGTTCCAATCGCAATAGTGTCTCTGTAGTAATCCGTTAAACCTCCTCCAATTGACATGGAAAGGATGTGCACACCATCTGCAATGGCCTTGTCAATGCCAGCAGCTATGTCTGAGGAAAAGCACCCGCCAAGCCAACACACTTTGTATGTAGCAACTCTGGCTTGTGTGGCCATGCCTCTTGCTGTCCCATTAGCAAAGCCGAAGAGGCTGGCTCCTGCAACCACAGAACCTGCTGCTGTTGTTGAGGTGTGAGTCCCATGGCCATCATCATCCCTCGGTGACTTCGATTCCGAACTTTCGTTGATGGGTCCAAACGCCGCCTCATAGCCCATGGCGAAAAACCTTGCACCAACAAGCTTCTTGTTACAGTTTGCTGGGCTGAAGTTCTTACCTTTCTCACACTTACCTTTCCAGCTACTTGGAACTGGCCCAAGACCCTTGTCATCGAAGCTTTTTAGCTCAGGCCACACACCAGTGTCCAGCACTCCAACAACTACGTCGCTCTGTTTTCCAGAGGGCAGTGAAAAAGTGATGGCTTTCTCCAACCCCAGAAACTCTGGTGTTCGAGTTGTGTGGAGATCGTATCTAACTTCAGGGATGACAGAGAGAATTCCCGGTTGCTTCGAGAGTAACTCTGCTTCTTGGCTAGTTAGCCTTGCGGAGAAGCCGTGAGCTACATGTTGGTATGTGTAGAGCATCTCTGCTGTGTCTGACACTGATTTCAGAGATGAATCATACCAGAGGAGATGGTCATTGAAGCTTGATGGCATGCTGAACTTGTCCATGTGAATTATGTATGTGCTTTTAGAGTGGTGATTGGTTTTCTTTTCTGCTACGGTGTGTCTGCTACAGAAAACTAGCAACAGAGAAATCAGAAGGGACTTGAATATCAGCATATTCATCTTGTCACCTTGCTCTCGCTCTTCCATTTGAGGTTTTAGCACAGTTTAGTCTCAGCCTTCTTTCCAATTTGCTTCAGAAATGCAGAGAAAGTTGCTATATATTCTCAGCTGCGGGCCTAGCTAAGATATCTTGCAATAATTGGAAGGGAACAATGATAAGGAATTGAAAAAAATAGTGTAATGGAAATGCAGTGTACACTTTCATCCATATAGAATTACGTTAATATAAAATTTTAAATATGTATTCAATAAGATTGTTATTTTAAAAATACCTTTACCTTTAATTCTAGAAATTTTCTCTAATAAATATGAATAAAGTTGTTCAGAAAATATGTTCTATCAAATCAGGAATATTATTAGCTATCATTTATAATATGTATAAAATTAGTCGTTTCATGGAGATAGTTTCATTTTATTCCATTAATTAATTCAATAAACACAAACAACGGATGGCATTAAATTTCTGTTTATCCCACCGTATTAAATCACTTCCCACCAATCTGAACTTAACTAAGTTAATGCGTCACTGCATTAATCTTAACCCATTCAACTTATTCGATTATATAATAAAAATAATCACATAATAAAATCAAATTTAGTAAACTGTAGTAGGTGGATGTATAACTGTACACGCTGAACTAAATAGGATCCGGTTGAAATTATTTTTCACAGAACACCTTCTATTTCAGTGCTTCTTTCGGAAAATACGATAGAGAAACGTAAGACATGTTTTTCAACGTAAAATGATGATACACTCAAACTAAAATCTTAAAATAACATATCTTTCTTACTCATATACTATTTAGTTTCTCTAATTTTGTAGAACACGAAAGTCCAATTCATACTTGATTTGTAACCAACGGAACATAGAATTGCGTAACGAAATAAAAATATTAATCTTTTTAATGAAAAAAAAATCTTTTACTTTTTTTCCCTTCTTTTTTGGCTAAATTGTTGGATTTATTAGACGAAGTAATTGTTTAATGTATCAGAAGAGGAAATATACAACCTCTTTCTTTTATTATGGATATTATTAAGAGAAAAAAGAAAAAAAATTGGGTTTACGGCCACGCTACTTAAACTTCTAATTATATAGGTTAATTAGTGTTTGTGAGTTGGAGTCCACGTAATCTAAGATCATTAATTTTTATGTATCTTTAATTAAAGATAGGATACGTAGGTACAATGGATTAACCATATCTATTTTGATTCACTCTCTATATATATGTATGAATTTAAATATAGTATATCTATCAATACAATAGAATACCATTTGTTCCACTATTTACTTTACATGTCATATTTTCACCTATGAAAAAGTTTGGAGAGTACTTATATTCAAAGAAAAAGAAAGTGGAATTGCTTATCTAAGTGTACTATCCCAACTAAGTGTAAGTGTACCTTCCATGAACACTATGGAAATAATAAAACAAACACACTCCACTATTAAACTATTAATAAAGAACATATGGTTCTTTTAATCATTAAAATACATTAATAAAGAACATATTGTTCTTTTAATTATTTTATCTCTCCACTAATTCTAAAAAATATCTTACAATCATTAGATAAATAATTCATTTTTCGTTATAGTTAAGGCATGGATATTTTTTTAACTAGTCTAATATTAAAGGATTGACATATATATAAGGCATGTATAACTAATTCAAGAGGATTTTAATTAAAATTACAAAAAAAAAATAATAACGCGGGCCAATCTTTAATAAATAAATGTACTAACTTTTATAAGATTTACGAAATTAATTAATAGCTTTTATATACATATTTTAGTTTATTGGAATGTATTTTTTAATTAAATTTATTATATATATATATATATATATATATATATATATATAATATGTGTTTATATATAATTTAAAAATTTATAAAATAATTAATAAATATTTTATATATATATTTTTTTATTTATATATATTTTTTTTTTAAATATATTATATATATATATATATATATATATATATATATATATATAATAAGTGTTTATACATAATTTAAAAACTTATGAAGTCACTAATCAGTATACAAGGGTGAGACAACTTTTGACTTACTATTGGAGTAATACGTGATATGCATCCTAAAAGAAAAAAAAGTACCAAATATTAAAAGGTATTACTGAAATGGTGAAAACAACATTAGTATAGTAAGAGTAAAAAGATAAATGATTATATATTTAGTTAATTTTACCCTTTTTCTATTGAGTTTTTTGTTTTCATAGTGATCCAGTGGACAAAACATGATCAGCAGTTAAGAAGTAAGTATACATTAACATCTTGACCATAGGATTCCTCCATGTTTGAATGCAGTGTCCAATTAAAAGTAACCTAAATGGCAATAATTCCCTTGCTTTTCTGTCAATCATGGATGAGCATGTGGAAAATGGAGACTCTTACTACAGTAGAAGAAGATAAACATGTTAAGATAATAAAGAGTTAGCCTCATACATAACAACAATAACATAATATTTGTATTCCATTAGATGAAATTAGTTGATGAATTACACAAAGTTATTTTTGTTAACATAATATTAATTTATCTTTATGTAGATGATATTCTTTTTATCATCAAAAGTAATATAATATATTATCTATAAGTATATAAATGTATTATTTGGTCTAAAGCCACTTTTGACTCCTATAATTTGACTAACGTATGATTTTGATCCCCTCAAATTTCTAATTGCAATATTTTATTTATTTTTTTAAAATTAAAAATTTTTGTGCACCATTAATATAGTATTTAATTGTTAAAAGAAACACATATATATTTTTAGAATAACATATATTAAAATTAATTGTTAAACTTAATATTAATATCTTAAATGAGTAACTGCAATTACTATTAATTATTCAAATAATTAGAAGACATATTAAAAATATCAAAATCACTTTATTTTGAAAACCTGAATAATTAAATCTATAATTAAAATTTTGCAAGGAATAAAAGTGAAATTTAGTATCATTATTTAAAACATATTTTATGAATTTTTAATACTAAATTGACATATTTTATATTTAATTAAATTTTATTAAAAATATTTTATTTTTAATTGTCATTAAACATAACACTATATTTATTGATAATTGAAAACAATGTTTTAGTAATTAAATTATAATCTTAATAAAGAAGCGTTTCCACTTTAATATTTGTTTAACTTTGAAGTATTTTTTATTAAATACCTATTAATTAATTTTTGATTAGGTAAATCAGTCTTCTTAAAAAAGTTAAAATTTATGTTTTTGTTTTCTTTTATTTTTATGCAGAAATATGTGTACAGCATGTAAGATGTTTGATTTGTACCAAGAAACCCACTGAGATATTGGTTGATATAGTGGAAGAAGCACTGAGTTTGGCATCCTTAGACCTTAGGTGATTGCTAGTTACACTATTCAATTTTCAGATATTTTTGTCTATTATAAAATGTAAAGATACTCTCTATGCATTATGCATCACCCATTATTGTGGTAGTTGGTCTAGTGGACCAACACCACTCTTCAATGTTATCCATTTAGGTTAATGCTCGAGTTATAAGATATTGTGATTTGTTGTTGGATAAATTATTTGATTCAATAGATTTTTATAATACGATACTTAAATTTATTATGAAATTTAACTTTATTAGTACGAAAGTAAGTTAAAATTTACAGAATATAAAGGAGTTTTTGTTAATAACTTCTATAGAAAGAAATTTGCAATCACTAATAAATACGTACGTCCATATAATTTAAGACAAAAATATATTAATCATAATTAAGGTTCGGATTTATTGTGGTAGTTCTATAATTCAATACTAGAAAGTTATGTACTGAAAGAAAAGGTTCGGGTCTATTTAGAAAGTTTTATCACTCAAAATTAAAGAGTAATGTGATAATAGATAAGATTTCTATCCATCGTGAAAGTCTTATCATTCAAAACTAAAATGTTGTGTGATGATGAGTAAAGTTTGATTGATTTAGACGATTTTTAAGGAGACAAAAGGAGCCATGGTTCCAAAAGCTATATTTAACTTTTTAAAATTATATTTCAAACTGTTGATTCTCCAAAAATTATTTAAAGTTTTTCAATTTTCAATCAATTTTTGCTTTTTTATTGAGAGCCTTCTAACACAAAAATAAAACTAATATGAAAGTCTTAATTCTTACCACCAACAAAGGAATATTGTATAATGAATATTTACATATAAATAAATAAAAAAACTACACTTATCCTACATGAGTTTATAAAGACTCCTAATTAATCAAGCAACAATAAATATGTATTAGATGTTAATTTAAGACTAAATAAGAAGAGTTTATAAAACACTGATTAACTTTGGCTAAGGATAATTAAATTAAGAAAATAAGAAATTTAAGAAATTCTACTATATGTAATCTTAGGAAGAATACTTATTATAAATAGAGCATTTGAAGGTAAAGAGAAGTACGGGACAAAAAGAAGAAATTTAAAGAGTATATATACATATTCTGAATAGACAATACAAGAAAACTGAGAATTTTCGACGGGAGTATATTCTGGGATATTTTCAATATTATTTTTTAAGAAATAATCTTATTTAAAAGTCCTCTGTTAAACCTTTAATGTGAATATCTATTCTTATAAAAATTCAACTTTAATTTATATAAAAAAATTAGTTTATTTTGTTAGACTTGGTTTTTCGTTAGAACTGTATTATTAACTACGAGAAACGTATTAGAAAATATATGAGGTTACACAGTGTATTAAATTTTTTTTAGGAAGATAATTACTTTTGAAAAAAGAAATCAAGTAAGTGAAAAGACTATATCATAAATTGATTAAAGAGTTTAAAAAAAATGTTTTGAAATTTAAGAAAAATATACTTTAAAATTAATTTATAACAAAACTAATTTGTAAATTTCAAACAAGTTTTTTTTTTTTCACTGTTCTTTCCTTTGTTTGGAATAGCAGAAATTGAAATTGTTTATGTTAATTCATTCTCAAATAATAATATATAACTAAAATTTCATATCAAAATATCATTGGCATAATAATTCTTTTCATTCTCCAAACCAATCTTTTTTGTAGTAAACTTCTTTTGATTCACTTTAAAACAAATATTATTCTTAGAGAAACAGAACATCAAAATTTACTATAAGGAGATATACAGACAAATATTTAATGAAATTTGAAAATATTCTAAAAAATTATAAAAATTTGAAAATATTCTAAAAGATTTAACAAAAGTTTCAAGAACTAGATAATACAATAAACTTTATATAAATAAATGAAGAAGGAATGTTTGACATTTTCTTTAATTTACAACAAGGACATTTGTCTTATTCATACTTTTATGAAAAAATATGAGCGTCTAACTTATATGGCTCCAAAGTTGAAAGAATATTTTGAATAAATGTAAGAAGTAGTACTTATCTATAAATGCTTCATTTATAGGATAGTCTAAGTTTCAATAAAAGTTATGTTTGTGTCAATATCCTTCTTTTTTTTTCTTTTATTTTGTTTTTGTCTTTATTGTATGGGACATTGTACAAGTTCAAAACTTCTGTTTGTGAATATTCCTAAGAGTATAATTAATTTTGTTAACATATTTTTTTCCCTAAAAAGAGGTAGACGTGATATTTATTTTTTCAATATCATTAACATCTAACTATATAAGGTGTATTTGAATATTAGTTAAAAAATAGAGTTGAGTTCAACTCAAGTAGAGTTAAGAAAAAATAATTCGTCATATCTTTTAATTTAACTACAATTTGAAGTAAGTTTTACTCCTAAAAAAAAAAATGTTGAACATGTTGACACAAAGTTTGATGAAAGATTAAAGTTCGGTTTACTTGGTCTGACATATATATATATATATATATATA
>Ga0099825_1000494_pt1 | contig 42051 bp, 19 predicted proteins | sample SiratroredBW_FD_76838 | JGI IMG/M metagenome (GOLD analysis project Ga0099825, IMG submission 76838) | Root nodule microbial communities of legume samples collected from California, USA - Siratro red BW | ecosystem: Host-associated > Plants > Roots > Nodule | place: USA: California | collected...
ATAAATAAAAAAAAAAAAAAAATATATATATATATATATATATATATATATATATATATATATATATATATATATATATATATATATATTATAACATTGAAATATCAAATAATAATTACTTGAACCTATATTAATAATTACATGATCCTAGGAGATATGAAGTTCAAAAAGTATGCGTGTCTATGAAGATAGATATATCATTCACACTTAAATAACTTGGCATACAAATAAGATTAAGTTTAAACTTGTATCTTTCAACAATCACAACACAATTAAAATATAATCAAAATGCAATCACTATGGTAGATTTTGGTATCGATATTGACCAAGTACATTGTATGTATATTCCTTATACATAATACTTTCAATATTAAACATGCAATAAAACATAAACCTTATACCAAATTGTATATAGGACTTGAGACTATAAGATTTGAGTATGATATTTTCTTATTAACTTTTTTATTGTTATTGGAAGAACCATCTATTTGAACTCTTTTATTGGCCTTCAACTTCTCTATCACCTTAGTTTTTTTCAGCTAAAATGTCAAACTCTAATATATAAAAGAATCACAATCTCATTTATCTCTTTCTCAAGTCATTTTCAAACATATTGCATATTCGAGCCATAAATATAATTTCGATTACAGAATTTGACAAAGTGTTTAACTTTACTAGAATACTTTAATATAGAAAGATTATCCTAAATCAATTACTGTGTAGACTTCGGTTTCTTAACACCCAAAATGCTACAAAGAAAATATTTCTCCAATAATTTATCTCTAAGTATGTTCCATAATAGAAGATAATCTTTAACATATAACATTTATTTCATCCTCATCTATTAGAACTTAATATCATTTGTCGTGTATACAAAATATAATAATTTTTTCTCCTCCAAATATTGGTACGAAAGATATTGCCTATATCTCTTATCCATGCTAATTTGATTTTTCAAATAATAAAAATTGTTATTTTATTATAATTGTATAATCCATGCTAATATAATTGATTTAAGAGCTATTTTTACAATATTTGACTGAATAGTACCACCATAATTAGACTGTTTTATTTTCCAAACTTTTCTTACTATTATAACAATATATTATAAAAATTCATTACTTTATTTTATAATATCCAAATCTCATACAATAATTAATTATGTTCATTTTTTTAAAAAAAGTAGGTACGTAATGATGAAAAATGACCTTCAATCTTGATTTATTCTTTTGCAAGAAAATGTTGATCAAAATTTAGATTAAACATTCATTTAAGAAAAACATGGTCGGAACAAGTATGATCTTTACTTTCTTTTTCATTATTAACAAATGTTTATTACTTCAGAGTTTTTAGTTTATAAAATTTAATGATTTATTTTATAATAGAAAGAAGAAGTAGATGTAGATATTGCTTTCTGAAGAGTCATAAGTTGGGGGTAATATGAAGGTATTTACAATATTCAGACATTGATTGTTTTTATTTACCGATTTTATATTTGTTAAACTTGTGTCTAGTTTGCTTATTCTTAATCTGTTATTTTTGACAACGATAAATAAATTGGTGAAGTAATTGTAAATAAGACTACACAAAATCACGTAATCTAAGATAGATATTTCATGCCCTTCAAAATGATTTTTAACTTAGATATGAACTACAACAATATCAAAGTTTGTTGATGAGAAAAATCTCAAATTTTGTGTTAATCTCAAACTTAGATCTTCATCTAATACTAATAGCAAAAACTTTAAGCAAGTTAAAAGGAGTAAAATATATTAATAGTTTTTCTTTTCTTTTAATGAATATATTTTATTATCTCTAAAGAGTTAGTTAAAATATATTTAATGTAAAAATATGTTAATATAGCAATAACATTAATTATCATAAATTTGTAGGATTTTGTATTCTTTAAAAGTCTTTTAGGATTTGAATTATGATGACATTTTAAATATGAAATAAACATTAACTATTATTTCAATCCTCTATTGTAGTTGTTTCAGTTTATGAGGTAAAAATAAGAAGATAAAGTTTGTGAGTATATATGTATACTTTTTTTTTCTATATAGTTTGTTTGATTTGAAAAGGATACTTAAGCATTAAGTGTTTGATGATGATATTTGAAGGTGTTGATACTGAAAATGTTTTAACTCTTATAGTTTTCACACAAAGTATTTATAAGGTTTTTAGTTTAACATACAACCTATATCAAAATATTAATAAATTAAAATATTGTTAGGGCTTTAGAAGAGGAAAATTGATTATCAATTTAGTTAACCAATTAAAATAAAAAGAAGATTTATGTATTTTCAATGTTTTTAGAAATTAATCTATTAAAATCTTGCATAATCAATTAAATTTTTTTTATCTGAAATAAAAGCTGATTAACACTATACCATAATCTATTAAAATAATAAGTATTGTAACTATTTTGCAAATTTCAACAAGAATAATCGATTATCAACTTGTGAAACAATTGATTAAATACGTTTAGAAATAAATAGAGCATTCGTCTCACTCTTTTATAGTACTAATATCATTGTGAAAAGTGAATTATTTTGAAATTGTTTTAGTTATTTTCAATTGTCAATAGTGCTTCAAAGCTTAAGAATGAAAAATGTTGTGTTATGTTGAATCAACCTTGTGTTTCTACTGTGAATTCTAATACATTTTTCTAGTGCTCAAATCCCTTCATCATTTCTTCTTTGTAGTACCCACTCTAATAGATTTTTTAGCAGTCTTAGAAGCACCATTCATCGATTTTCCAAGTTTTCTAGAAGTTTGAACACACCCTTCCAACCCATTAAAATCACTAGGAAACCCTTACTCCTTCCAATTGGACTAATATTTAGAAACCAACTTACACTCATTCTCAAACTTAAAAGAAAGAGCCTGAGTAAACTGTACCCCTCCAGCATCCAACTGCAAGCCCTAGGGCATGAACTAACATAGTTAAGTACAAACTAGAATGGTTAAAACGAAACCATTGGACTTCCAAAATAGCAGTCATCGTGGCATCAAGCTTAACCGCAACAGAACTATAATCATAGACAGTCTAGAACCATCTAGACGATCTAAGAGCCATAAGAAAGTCTCATGACATGAGAATCTATGAGTTTTGATGATAAGAAATATTATAAGACGTGTTAAAGACATAGCAAAGCTCTCTTGCATACAGAAATCAAAGGTTAAATGATAAGCAATCTACAACTTCAATTTGCTAGACGATCATGTAATAATAATGAAAACACTTTAGGCTGAGTTCAATAGGGGGTGAATTGAACTTTGTAAAATTTTGGATTTAAAAACAGTTTGAAAACGTTTAGCAAGGCTGGAAAAGATTTTAAGCAAAATGAAGATTTTCAAGAATCTCAAAATCAATGACTTAAGGTGCAACAAGAAAAATAAATCGATTCAAACACAGATAAATTGATTTATTTTTCAGGCAGAAACAAGAATTAAGGTCCACACCAAGCAACTCAAAGCATACAACAGATACACAAACACAACTATTAAAAAATCAACTAGGACATGATAATATGTAGTTTGATTGAATTGAAACAATTTAATACAATCAAATTGAAAGATCACAACAACACCACACAAATCAAATCCTTATAAGTGGGCAAATATAATTGCAATGTACCAAGCCAAGAAGTCACTTCTTGCACAAACTATCAACACTCAAAATAGAAATTAAATCACCCAAATTTATAAACAATCAGTGCAGAGTATGATCAAGGTAATATGATTGACAATAAGATACACAAAGGATTTGAAAGATAATAACCAAGAATCAAAAACCAAATTAGTGCAGAACAACAAAACTCCAAAAACAGATGAAACAAATCTCAATATCACAACTGGACAGATTTAAATGATGCAGTGAAAAACAAATTACAAGCATATTAAAAGATCAACTGCAACAACAAAGATAAGAAAGGTATCCAAATGTTGTAAAGAGAAGCAAGGAGGACAAGAACAATTTTGCAGAAAGATTGATTAAACCAGCACCAATTTAAGCCACCTCAAATCAAATTACAGAGCCAATTGAACGCGTTATGAAAACAGAGAAGAACAAAACACACAACAGTAATGATTGACAGGCTATAACATGAAAAACTATGGAAACTCTCAAGATTATAAACACAAAATTGTTAAGGAACGAATCAATGTATAGAAAGTAGTAGTGGGCAACGCAAGAAAACCAATCAAGAATGTAAGAGAAGGATCAAGAGAGAAGAACTCAAGCAATTTATACTGGTTCACCTTTCCTCCAGAGCTATATCCAGTCTTCATTGCCACACCAGCAAAGAAAATTTCACTATAACATTCAATTGTACACTTACAATAAATCACATAGTTCTCACACCTTGCAAGAACCAAGAACACCACTGAATTAAAGAACTACCACCCTACAACCCCAATTAATTCAGCAAAACACAAGGTTAAACCCTATAGCCCACACCTTACATAATTATTTCAAAATTATACAAGATTATAATGAAAGAACACAGATCTTGAAACAAACAACTTCAAGAGAAAGGTTAAAGGAAACCTCCTGATTGGGGTAACATAAAAGGCCTGCACAAGCTTCAAGATTCTCAATGGCACAACTCAAGGGTTAAGACTCAATCTTCAAGAACAAACCCTTCAATCATCTTGAAAATCAAAATGTTCAAGATTGCTCAGAATGTTTTTCACAATTGATGTTCTGGTGCTTCTCTATTCTCGAACTATGAAAACCCAATAGTTTTTAAACCCTCAAAACCAAACTGTTTTTATAAAAGACTGTTAAAACAGTTTGCTGCAGAATGCGAATAAACCGATTTCACAAAAGGGAAAATCAATTCATGTTTTTTGTAGAATGTTGAAAATCAAAACTTGGTTTTCCTATATCGCTTTGTTATGCTATGTTACTTGTTTTAAAGCATGTTTTAATGCGTGTCATTGAGATTCTCCTTAGCAGTGTACAGGTTTTCATTTAGCTCCAATCACACTCACAAAGCCTAGGACAACACATTCAATTCTAATTGCTTGTTTTGGCTTCTTGCACTTGCTTGGCTTCATCAAATACTTAGTCTTGTTAGAGTACTAACAAATAAAGCACTAGACGATCTCTTGATGATCAATGTATTAAACGTTTACAAAGACTAGACGACACCATTAGGAAACACATATAAGACGATCTAGTCAAGATGGTCTAACTGGATTAAATAGTAGAAGAGCAAAATGAAAAGGTCTTAACAAATAGAGAAAAGATCTCAACATTCAACATCATAGAGAATGATAAATAATAAGACTATTTAGAAGGAATGATGATTCTGTACATAGCAGACGGTCTAGTCTTTATCTTCATGTCAGACGATAATTTCTTCATACTCACGATATACAATCTATCATGACAGGGAGTTTCTAAGCTCAGTGCTTAAAGTCTACAATTGATTTTATATGAATTTGAAACTCATTTTGATGTTATTAATTCATATAAATCAAATTTTAAATCAAAACATGTTGATTAACCTAATATGGAAAGTTTTTGTTTTCTAAACGAATAACAAAATATATTTTAATAATGAACGGATCTTGAAAATATGATTTGATGTATTGGATTTTATTTATAGGTTTGATTACCTTAAACATTTAAAAATTATACAAACTTAGAAATATTTTAAAAAACATATTAATAGTGGAATTTCTGGAATAGAATGTTTTTATAATTACGAAATTCAAAAGATTATGAGATATACATGCATTTAAATGATGATTGATTCTGATTGACTTAAGTGTTTTAATGCAAATTCTTATTGTTAATCATGTTCGAATTTCTTTTAGAAATGTTTACACCTCTTGGAACTTGTAGAAAGATACAAAGCAAATGTCTTCTATTAGAGCGCCCAACAGGCAAACAATGAAGGCACAGTGTGAGATTTACGAGAGTGAGATCAAAGTATAATCAACTCTAAATATTCAAATATTTACAATTATGGAAGATTTTCAAAGTGTACCATTAACAAATAAATTCTTAAGACAAGAAGAAATGATTATATTAAATGTTGTCATATCAAGCGTCTAATAGATGATTAAATAAGCTACAGTGCGAGATATGGGTAGGAGATTATTAAGAGCAAATTGAAGCTTCAGAAATCAAAGAATCAAATATAGAAAGAATTTAAATATATAAGCAACAACTACACACCCAAGACGTAAAAATCATCCAGATAAAAAGTTTTCATATAAAGCATCTAATACGAAGAAGATAATGAACAATATAAGTTTATGGAAAGTTAAAGTACAAATGTGTCAAAGCTTCAATGTTCAATTTCCTACAAATAAGGAAATAAATTCAAAGTTTCAAATATGTGATTAAGACACAAATTATGTCAAAGATGAAGTTGCCTTATATAACATCTAATGGTAGAAAAGATGAAGTGGAACGAGATTCATGCAGATTATGATTAATGTATTAGGTCTCAAATGTTGAAGTTTAGTATTTCAATGAAAAGTTTTCAAATAGTTTAACAATCAAGAATATATATTGAAGATGCAAAATATTCATCATTGCAGAAGTTATGATTTCAAGCTCTAATGGATATAACTTCAATGATCATCACTCTAAAGGCTATATAAAGACCTTGAAGATGAAAAATATACATAAAACGATATACAAAAAAGAAATCAAGAGAAATACAAGTTTGTGTGTGTGTGAAAATGACATTTGTGCATTGTACAAATTATATCTACTACTTTATAGCTTCTAGTTAGTTGGGTTGTGTGGAAACCATTGTAAATTCTTTACTTTGTGAAGTATACCCAGTGAGCTTACATTGTTTTCTCTTTTGAGAGTGTTTTTCTCATTGTCTATGAGGTATTAATCTTAAGGGGAGATTAGGATTGGTTTTCCTAAAGAGGCATTCAAATTCATTCTTGAAGGGGTGTTAAAACTCGTGCTTGAAGAAGTATAAAATACTTATCCTGAAGAGGTGTTAAAACACATTTAATGAAAGCTCTTATGCGGGTTGCTTAAAGACAATGGACGTAGCCCTGATTATAGGGTGAACCATTATAAATTTGTGTCTATTTCTATCATCTCTATACTCTATTAGATGTTGCCTTTGATTTGTTTATATTTCACGAATTGAGTTTAAGCTCCATGCAACCCCCTCCTTTTAGAGCCAACTACACCTTCAAATCATCATAACCATCAGAGTCTGAGTTAGAAGTCTCCTCCTCCTACATGGTTGCCCACCTCTTAGAAACCAAACTCTACATACCAGCACCCTATAAGAAATTCTCTTCAAAAGAAACATGTTTATAACTATTATTATCTATCTTTGGAGCAACAACAACGGGAGCAACCAAGGGTGATTAGAATCCACAATATTCACATTTTTGTACTTATCCTGAGACAAGTTTTCATACAAAACAGTCAATTTATAAAGAATTTGAAGAGCCTAACCAGACTGGTGAGCCAAGTCATTCTTAAGAGAAACATGTTGTATTTGCTCAACATTCTAAACTAGAGAGGCCTATTGAAAATTATCAATAAGACTTGGCATTCATTCTAAACTATCTTGTTTCCAACAAGACTTGGCAACAATATCGCCTTCTAAAGAAGATGTTTTAGATTCATTACCATCAGCAATATTAACAATGTTAATCACCTTAGTATGCAGATTCACATTTTCCTCCATTGTTCCCAAGTTGAACTTAGGGACATAATGTTGTTTAGATTTCACTTGTTGATCAAATCTTATCACTTTGAGGGTGGTGTGTGCAAGCATATAACATATGACCAATCATTTTACGAAAAGAGCGAAAAGGCAAAAGTCGTTCATACTCCATGTTAGTCGCAAAAGCAAAGCCTGAATGCACCACTAAAAGTTGTTGTGATAAAGAAGAGAACATATCCACATCAATAAGCACCCGAACATAGAAGCCAGGTGTTTTCTTCGTAGTACAATCAACGCAAGAGGGGTACCGACCTTTCTTATTATAATAAAGATAGCACAAGGTTGTCAATACTCCAAAGGGAGGCCATGAACTTTGATCTAGCACTGTGTCTTAGTATGTTTTATAGTTGTAGGAACAAAGTCCTTAATCCAAGCAAAGACCTACAATAATCCTGGAGAGAGATTTCAAAATACCGTCTCATGTCTTCCAAAGAGATGAACGAAAACTCATAGAATCCCTTGCCAAGAAGAGTTGCCTTCCAAGAACCAAGGGATTTCTAAGCAAGGTCTAACTTATTACACACATCCAGGTACATTAAAGGTTTGTCTCCTTTGGCAAGTATGACCTACCATGCAAATGATTTTTACAATCTCCAAGCCCTGCCAAATATGTTTCTTTTGGGATCTGCATAGAGACAAGATCTCCTTTGAGGCAAGGAGAGACAACGATATCACAAGCATTATTCAAAGCCTGAACTAATGTCTTCTTATGCACAACAACTGCAAAAAAAGTTTTTCCAATTTGCTTTATATCTTGATCATTAAGGCATCCTAGGGGATTAGGAACCCTATGAATTGCACCCCCATTTTGCGGAAAAACTACTACAAAAAACCTAATGCATCAACAACATGACTATAAGGAACCACGTGGAATAGCCCTCTACAATGGAACCACTAGAAGAGCAAATCAAGAGAAGAAATTGTAGTCCACCATAAAAAAAATACAATAAAAACAAATGTGATTATCTAAAGAAGATCGTTACATTCTCACCAGGACAATTACGAATAAGAAAAGACTTACCGTTAAAAACTCTAATTTTCTTTTAGAGAATTACGTTGCTATAGTTGCATCACTTTTTCAAATTGAAACAATTTTAGGAAACTTTAAAAGTAAATCTTTTTGGAAATTATTTTAAAACCAGTTCACTTCTCTTTAATTTAACTGAACCACTTCTTCTTTTTCTAGATAGTTTATTTCATGCACAAAATAATATCATCAGTATTTGAATATTAGACTATTTTGTTAAGAGATACAAACTATTACAACTTGTGTTGCTAATCGTATCTACAAATTCATATTTCATTTCCTAGATTGTTTTTTAATCCAAGATTGTTTATATTTAGTTTCACAACTCTTAATGTCCAAGATTAAAATTTCTTAGAGTTGTTATTTACGAATTTGTTCGTAAAAATGTTATAGCGATTAACATGACATTGATTTGTATGTATTGGTAAAGCATTCCTTTATTTATGTGTATCTATGTCCGTATATATGAAACTAAAAACTAAAACAATGACTTCAAACTGTTAATTATTTTAAGAATTGATTTTTCTAATTTTTATATAGTTAAATATTTTATTAATTTTCTCTCTCGGTCTCTCTCTCTCTCTCTCACACACATATATATATATATATATATATATATATATATATATATATATATATATATTTATTTATTTATTTATTTATTTATTTATTTGGAAAGAAAATTTCTCAAAGATAATCCTTTTATTTTATCTACTTTTTTCAAAAACTTTTAATTTAGTTTATTTAAACATATTTTAGGTTGCACGAGTTTAAGTTAAGTTTGTTCTTTAAATTTAAAAAATTAATCTGTATTTTTATTTAAAAATGTTTGTTTCAAGATTTATATCCAAATATGTATACCTAACAGTGTCTAAATAAATAATTAAAAAAATAATATGTAATTGAGTGTTTCGTGTAAAAATAAGCTTGAATAAGTTATTATGGTAATCGTTAGTGATATAAGCAAAAAAATTAAAATTTAAAATTGGTCTTTATTTTTGTAATTTGAAACAAATGGTTTGAATATCTCTATTAAAATACTTATACCAGAATGTTGTCAATTTTTCTAAAAATAATACTGAATTAAGTATTTGATGCTACCAAATCTAAAATTGAATAAGATATTATCATAATAGTTAGTCATATAAGTAAGAATTTTAACAATATTTGAAAAAAAAAACTATAAAATATTATTTTTAAATTAGAGAAACTAAAAGGATTAATTTTAAATTGGAAGAAAAAGGTAATTTTACTCCACATTTAGGAGATTATAGGCATATTTAAATATTTATGTTTTACAAAACATTATAACGTCTAAAGAGAAAAAAACTAACGAAAAATTATATAAAATATTTACAAAAGTAAAATTACCTTTTTAATAAATAAGATGTTAAATCCACATAATTATAATAAACAAAACATTGAAATAACTTGACATATATATCTTGGCCATTTTTTTTTTTCAGTGATACTTATAATAACACGGATTTAACATAAATTATCTCGTGCTTCTAAACTTCTTCATTTTTAATTTTTTAATCTTTTAATTAAGTCATATAAGTTTTATATATATACACACACAATACCTGCACACACTGAAGCTTCACAGTTTCAACGCAAAGCAGGTTCTGCACCAAACTCAAAGGGCACATGGACGCATGAGAGAGGAGTTGTTATATATTTTATGTTGTTATAATACTTTATTGCATTAGAAAAATAATAAATATATTTCTAAAACTAAATTTGGCTAAAATATATATTATTTGTTTTCCTTATGTATATAATAATTCTCATTTTGTTCTTTTATGTTTTAAACTTTCAATTTAGTTTTTTATGTTTATAATATTACCTAATTTAGTTTTATTTTTCCGCAACCTTAAAATTGATAACATGAAAATGTGATGTGATTTTAGTGTGTCCTGTAAAGACGTTTGACTACTTGACATATTTGCGAAATAATATCATTTTCACCTTTAATTTGTATTTTTTTTTTTTCAAATCAAGAATGTTGATCGTGCAAGATAACTCCAAATAGTAATGAAAAATGGAGAGAATAGCATTTGAAAAATAAATATCGACGAAGAATTCCTCCACTTAAGAATCGAGAGAAATAAAAGATTGTTTGTATTGCTGAGAAAAAAAAATTGTTTGTGTTATTTTAAAAAGCTGACAACTATGTTATGCATTCAACTTTTGTTTGTTTACATTGTGACGTGGGTTCTTTGTACTTAGGTGGAGCATTTGATGGTAATGGAAACAAGTTTAATGTTTATTCATCAACATGAGCTATTTTATAATTTTTCTTTTGAAGGTTAATTCATAACAAGTAATATGTTGAAGAGAATGTGAGGATGATGAAAGTATATGGTAGATATTTGGCCATATTTTGAAGTGTCGAATATATTGAGAGAAATTAGTTATCATAATACTTCAATAACATGTTGTGAGGAAATTGTATAATTACATTATTTATATCTAAAGAATGTAATTGAAGAACATCTTAGATAAAAGTTGGTAGATAAGCCGACGAAGAATAATAAGTGAAAATCTTTAACAAAACAATCTTATAAAAAAATAATAACATTATTAACAAGTTGATGATCCTCAACCTCTTTATGTTTTTAAAAAGATTCCAATATAGTTCTTCTTAATTTTAAATAGTTTCAACTTGATATTTTATGTTTTTAGAATATTCTAATTTGATTATGCAAAATTAACTCTTTGAATTATTATTATTATTATTATTATTATTATTATTATTATTATTATTATAATATAACTCAAGATATCCACATTTGTAAATAATTTCAAAACTTACAAGAACGTATCAACATCCTTAAAGCTTCTTCTCTAATGATCTGTTTTACTAGTCCATAAAATAATATTTATTCCACATTACCAAATAGGAATCTTTTAAGGCCGCCTTACTGATAAATAATGTTTATAAATTAGGCATTTTCAAGGAGTTAGTTTCATACATTTCCATATTTTGGCTTCAGTTGACATTTCAAACCTTAATACTTAATTTGAGAATAATTTCCCATTTTACATAAACAAAGTCCACAAACAACCTCTTCTATAAAAAAAAAAATAAGAAAATGTCAATTAAAATTTACATTCATTATGTTAACTTAAAACTTTAATGGAGAATTCAAAGTGTTGTAACATCCATGATATTTGATGGAAAAAAAATTTAATTAGGTGATGTTCCAAATAAAAAGGACTAAGAATGATAATTTTAAAGCATAAAGAATCAAAACAAGGATGAACAAAGCACTAAGGATAAAACAATATTTTAAGTGTTAAATCTTGTCAATTATGTTATTCATTATTTTTAGTTCAATTAATTAATATTTTGTGTAACATTTTATTTATAATTTTGGTAACACCGTGGAGAACATAGACAAAATATTTTAAAATAAATGTAGTTTAACATTAATTTGTTTCTCTTATTGTTGGTGTTCATAATCTCTGTCATTTTTTTTAAACTCTCACATTAACATAATTTATGTATAAGATTAAAAAATCCTCAAAGACTCACCATCATTTTTCTTTGTCTTTTAGTGTATGATATTTCTAGTAATTTTATTTAATTTATTAAACGAGACAAACTAAGTTATTATTGTTTTGTATAATTGAATTATGTTGAATATTATTTTTTTTTATAATTGTAAGAAGATTAATTTTTTTTAAATGTAAATGATTATTACATTTAACAATTGTCTATGTATAAAAAAAAATCTATCTTCAATTAAAAATGTGTACTGGAAAAAAGGTATGCGATGATGAGTTTGATCTTAGGCAAAATTGTGTTGTGTGGATGCACATATTTTGTAATAATTATTATAGTGAAGATGCTAACTGTGAAGATCCTCTCCACACAAACATAAGAAAAATTTAGAAGTTAAAAAAAGGTTATGTGAGCTACTTACTTAAGGAAAACATATACAATATGACAAGACTTGATAGAAGAATCAATATAAAGATGTTTGGAATCCAGTTGATAAGAGGATGAAATGTCTTAAATAATAACATTATGATTACATGCACATCAAGTACTATATTAGAACTCACACCTAACAAACACAAGAGATACATATCAAAAGATGCAAATCTACTCCTCATCCATCAAAAGTAAATTTAAGTCAAATGTCTCAAACAAATTAATTATTACTAAATATGTTTCTATGTCATAAATGAATAAATTATTCAAATTGCATGTCAATCACAAATTGAGACATCATAACAAAAAGACATTTAAGACAACATGAGTTTACATAACTACAAAAATTTACATGAAATACATTATGAGTTAAAATAATTAAGAAATTTATGATTTTCTTCATAAAGAGAAATAACATGCCCAACTTACTAAAAGGTTGTGAAGGTCATCTAGATGATACACATGTTTGATAAGATAAACAATGTCACATTCATATTGACTTAGCAGTGTTTCTCAAGTATATGTGTGTATGTTGTTACATTGTAATTCCTCCCTATAAACATGTAATAATGGAGTATGATGACACTATATAGATTGATTTTAATAACAATGATTGTTAATCATAAATGTTTGTATGTATGTTGCTAACACAAACACGAGTAAGTTATTTGACTAGTACATTGACCTTATTCTCAATGTGTGAATATTGTCATAACTTAATTTCTTGTACCTTGATGTGAATCTAGAGGATAACATGTTCCAATACATAATTTGTATGAAAACATGTAAGATCATTTTTTCTAACATCATTGAATTATGACCGTGTTTATGTGCTTGTTATGACCAATATTTTAACATGAAGTTATCATTAAGCTTATCATGAACAAAATTTATCATTAAAGGTGTTACAAAAACTAATAAAGTTGACATTATACTTAATAAGGGTATGATGAGAATGACATCACAAGTAAGGTTAATAAAGGAACAACAAAATATATCACATGTTAAAACAAAAAATGATAGAAAATCTAAAATGATTTCTTAGTCTTTATTGTTGGAATAAATATCTTCATCTTCGCATTGCTCATGCTCATTTTGTTGTTGGTAGGATGGTTGTTATTCATGCTTATTTTCTTGTTAGTTGGGTGGTTGTTATTGCTCTTGCACTTGTTCAGATTGTTGTTGTTCAAATGCACTTCATGCATGAAGCGGAAGGAAAGGAAGGGCAACACTAGCTAATGATTTCAATTTCCGCTCATTGTCTGCCCAATAATTCCAAACTTGTTCTCTTAGCTGCATGCAAAATGTCTTGAAAATCATTAGAGAAAGTTGAACCTCCATGATGTGTGAGACTATCACCAAATTTAGGGTTATGGATAAGTTCTCGAACACCATAATTTTGACCTTTCTTCTTGCCACATGTAGCAAGAAGCCAACTTTCAATCCTTGTTATGCTTTCCTCTACAGGATATGTGGGGGATGATTCAGATTTTTTAGTACAAGATAAAACCTCGATCTAGCTTGAGAAAATTTACTGTGAAATTCTTCCTTTTATTCATAGATGAAAATCATCTTATATGTACAATACATATATAAAAATGCTGCCTTTAAATGTTTTGGGCTACTTATGAGCTACACTGATGTATTCAGAAACTACATTATTTTCATTAGTTATCATAAAACATTTGTGTAACCACCGACCATTTTACTGTTTATACATCCTAACTCTTGCAGTCAATTGATATTCTCCTTTCAAAACATGGGGCATGTGAGGCTTGATACAAGGTGAATTATAAGTTCATGAGATAATAAAAATAAAAGAAGAAGAGTGAAGATAAAGGAAAGTTGCCTTGAATAATAGCTAACAAGGAGGATGTTTGTGTAACATTATCTCTAGTGTAATCTCAACAACCAAATGTTCCAAAAGAATTAAGTGTTTTCCTTTTCATGTTTGCTACTTCTAAAGCTACCTTTTAAGATATTACTAGATGCTTTAATATGTTGTTGTGTCTACAAATTTATTAGACACATGTTCCCCATTATCCGAAAAACAACATTTCCCTTTATGTATACCAAATCCTAAAAGAAAATGAACAACAAAGTAATAAAATAAATAAATAAGGTGTGTTATAGGAGCATCAATTGTATCATAGTGGAGGCCAAGTGAGCAAAGTCACAATCATATCATAGCACTGGGGATGCTAAACTCTTAAGTAGAAAAAGTTGTATTATGACTAATAATTATACCTTTTGGCCTAATGGTTAACGCTCGATCCAACAAGGTGTGTATCTAGAGTAACAAGTCACACTTTTGTGACAGATACTACTTGTAATATTAAATAGAAATTACATATAATTGGTACAATAAGAATATCTAAATTTCCTAACACAAGAATATCTAGTGGACCAACCTATATAAATTCTACAACATTATGTCACATTTAAGCATTTGAGTTTTTGCTTCGAATGTACCCAATTTCTTCAATAATTATTGAACTAAAAATTTAATTATTCATGAGTAACTATCACAATATAAATCTACTAATTATTTTATAGTTAGCTTGTTGGATGCTTAATCAAGAGGGTAGAGATGACATAGGTCTAACTATACTTTTCTTTAACAACAGGTGTTTCATATTTCTTATAAGATAAGACTCGACTATGACTTACTTGCTTGATACAATATTCTTTTAGGTCTAACTTTTTATAACAATCTAACCTCTTGAAAGCTTATTCAAAAACCTTTTTATAGTTGGACCTTTTAAAAGATTGATAACAAATTATATTAACTATTTATATAAAAAAATTTACATATATTAAATTTTAAATATTTAGAGACTTAAAGTATACTAGTTCTCCTCTCTTTAAGTTTTTTTATGGGCAAATATTATATATTTATTGAATGAGAAAGTCCATACAAGTAGTGTATAGGCATTTTCAAAGATAGAAGAGACTGATACAAATGTGAAAATCAATCTTGCTTCCCTAAACATGTTGAAATGAACACAATACCATTTTTTGCATTAAACAACATCTAAAAAATGTGGTCTAAATTTAAAAAGTGTGGCATAAACTTAGAACATAGATTTCAAGCGTAGAGTATGTTGTTGTTGTCGTAGCTTATAGCAATTATTTTTTTTAAAGTCACATATTTTATAAAAGCATTTCCTTGTAATGTTACAATAGGCAATATTTTTGAGACAACTTTGAAGCTACGATTTTAGTCGTAATGTTTAAATAACACATTTAAGTCACCAAAAAATCATATTTATATACAAATCGAATCTATAGTAAGTACCATGAATATTATTTTTATTTATTTGTAATTTTGTTAGAATTATTAATAATCTTATGTAAGAGGAAATTGAACTCAAGTCATAAGTACTTATAGAACTTTTTGTATCTAGGGATGTTGTCTTCTATGAATATGTTTTTCTATATCAAAAGGGTTGAGGATACTAACAATGAAACTGGTAGTCCTAACATTCATGGTTAAAGTCCTTTTACTAAGATCAACTTGTTTTGAGTCTGTCATCATAAGTAATTTTTGCACCCTATAATAATGTTGAAAATAAATGTAATAATGACCATTAATCAGAAGATCAACCTGTTTTAAGTCAGCCATCACAAGTAATTGTTTTTTGCACCATGTGATAATGTTGATGATAATGACCATGAATCAGACGTTCAGGTTCCATAAGAAGTTTGTTCCCATAAAGACCAAAATCTTAATAAAAATTATGAAACAACACAGTCAATTCGAATGAGTACTAGAATGAAAAGACCACCTGAGTATCTAAAAGATTATTATTGTAATATCAATGTTTCCAATACATCTTCAAGAGTTGAATATCCTTTGCGTTTTTTTTTTGTCTTATAATAAATTATCACATTCTTATTTTTTGTTGTGTTTCTTTCTTCAAATGTTGAGTCAAACACGTATTTTGAAGTTGTGAAACATGACTGCTATAGAAAGTTTATAAAGTGTGAAATATCTACTTTGGAGTCAAATCAAACATGAGAGACTGCTCTTATGTCTAAGGAAAAAATCGATATAGGTTGGTAAGGGGTATTTAAAAATATAGTATAAGGTTGATGAGACTGTTGAAAGATATAAAGCAAGGTTAGTGGCAAAGGGATACACAGAAACAGAAGGCATTGACTACCTAGAAACTTTCTCTCAAGTACCAAAGATGACTACTATAAGTTTGCTTCTTTCTTTAGCTTTTATCTATAACTGGAAATTGAAACAGTTAGACATAAATAATGTCTTTTTACATGGAGATTTGAAAGAAGATGTATACATAATTGCTCCTTCTGGATTGACTTCTATTCAACCAGGATAAGTTTGTAAATTAAAAAAGGCTTATATGACCTTAAGCAAGCCAATAGAGAGTGGTTTTCTATATTATCATTCTTTTTTATTTTGTTACTCAATCTATGAATGATCATTCCTTATTCATTAATTCTTTTGATAATTTACAACATTGGTGGTATATGTGGATGATATAATCTTGGCAGAAAATGATAAACAAGAGATTTATTGAGTCAAACAAGCTTTGAATAAGACATTCAAGATCAAGGATCTTGAATATTTAAAATATTTTCTTAGTCTTGAAGTAGCAAGAAGTAAGAAAGGGATAATGATTAATTAAAGGAAATATGCACTGAAATTGTTAACAGATACAGTCGTTTAGCATGTAAACCTACAATCACTCATATTGATAATCTTGATAAATTGTCTTCTACTAGAAGCGTGTCTTTCACAGATGTTTAATCCTACAGAAAGTTGATTAGAAGACTTATATATCTCACTAATACTCGACCTGACATAACATTTTCTGTTTAACAACTTTCTCAATTTCTTGATAAACCTACAATTGCTCATTATAATACAACAATTACAATTGGGATTCTCAGATATATCTTATAAGCTCCAAGTTTTGGCTTATTTTTCTCCTCCATCACTTTTATCCATATAAAAGCCTTTTGTGATAGTGATTGTGGCACCTGCAGTGATTGAAGTCAACCAGTAAAAATCAAAGCAAGGAACAATATCAAAGAGTTCCTGTGAAGTTGAATATAGGACAATGAAAAATGTTACATGTGAAATTCAATGACTAGTTTATTTTATCCAAGATTTCAAAGTCTTTTTTGAGCAGTTATCTCTTTTATATTGTGTGATAATGACTCAACAACATACATTGCAGCAAATCTAGTGTTGTTTCATGAACGTACGAAACATATAGAAATATATTTACACATTTTTAGAGGAAAAAATTGAGGAAGGGTCTCATCCATCTGCTTGCCATTTTCACCACATAACAACTAGCTGACAGTTATACCAAAGTCTTGTCCTCAATATTTCAATAATATTTGTTCTAAGCTAAGTCTCATCAATATTTGCTACCCAACTTGTGAGGAGAGAGTAGGGCTTAAAGACATTGGTACGAGATTTATAGAAGGAAACTAATATCAATTATGTTATTTTGTCTTTATAACAGCATCAAATTGTCATCAATTCTATTATTTTGTTTTTATGACAGAATAAAAGGTGTTAAAAAATTCTCTTTATCAATACACTTATACATATTTTTCTTTTTTCTATTTGATAATAATATTACATACAATTAGTAAATACAATAAATTTACATATGAACCTTATCTTTTAAGAGAAATTGATTTTATAGAAATTATAATCTCATAAATAAATAAATGAAAGAACAAAATGAAACAATTATATACTGAAATGAGAACCTAAAAAAGATAAAAGAAAAAAATACATTTATTTCTTTATCTATGAAAAAATATCAATATTAATACAATCTATGATGTTGTTGTTTATTCGTTAACACAATAATATGACAAACGTTAAAAAATTAAATTATTATTCAATTAATAATAATTTCTTTCAAAAGAAATTTCATAAAAATGTTCACTATTTATCAATGAGATAATGTCATGTACATTATGAATTTCATTAGACAATATAAGCTTTATGTTAAGCCTTAATAAAACCTCAAAAAATATTATAAATTCACTAAGTTAAATTTTTCAAATGATTTGAATTTAATTTTCTCTTTTAACTATCTTCAATCATTAAATCAGATTTTATTAAAACAAGATAGTAAGTGAACAAATTTTAACTCTTTAAATTAATTATTCAAATTGACAGACCTTAATTGAAATTTCCAAATCATATTTTTTATTTAAATAATACAAAATAATTAATAAAATTAGCTAATAAAAAGGTATATATATTCTTAATCTTTCCTGTCAATGATATTTTTTTGTCTATCACATTAATTACAATGGTACAATATCAACATAATTCTTTCTTATAGTTTTTCTTTAGAAAATACCATAAAAAAGACAAAAATATAATCAGTTTCCAACTTATTATTTTTGCATCTCTAAGTATACTTTCAAATTATAACATCCTTTGTTTTCTTCAAATTTTTCTGTTAACGAAAAATTATAATAATTCTTTTGTTGACATTTTTTAATTTCATTTTACTATGTTAAACATTTATAATTTGTTTTTGTGTTATAAAAAATAAATCAATACAATGATAATTTCACAACACATATTACTGTATTAATGTATTAATGAAGCGACCCTATTTAACATAAGATATTATATTAACTTATTTAAAAAATTAAGTTTTTTATCGGTAATAAAAATAAATTAATAAAAAAATATTTGAAGTATTTCAAGTCTTATATAATTTTATTTAAGTACATATATGCACATATAATTTCTAGTACAATTGTTATAGTTAGATCTATGTCTAAAATTTCTTTATCACTTTTTATAAGAACTACAAATTATATATCTCATTCATTTACACTTGAAATATTAATACCCAATCAGAACACTATAACATTAAACAATGAAATGTTATCTGATTCTGCATTTAAGATAAATTTCAGCAGTATAGTAAACAAAAGACCATAAAGACATAACTATTTGCTTATGCTGTCTAGAATCTCATGTTATTTACAATTTATCTATATCTTTCATTATGCTTCTTTTACAACTTGGTTCTAAATCTTAATCAAAATCTAACCATAAAATATGTAAATTTAAAAAAAATTAAAAAAATTAAAAATAATTAAATGAAATTCAAATATCATCAAAATAAAATAAAAAACAGAAAAAAGAAAATAATCAAACAACCACTACCAAAGTTATTATTAACAAAACATTTATTTATAATATTAAAACTACATTTATCTTCATGACTAAACAAATTTTTTTTTATTTATAACATGTTTCCTATAATGGTCTTTGAATTCAATCTTATGTGATAATTAAATTAAGAAATATCATCACTCAAAATTTTATTATAATGAAGGGATAATCCAAAATATACCAATAAATACAGAAATAATTGTACACATAAATGCATCAACATATAAATGCATCTACATTATATATAAATATGGGTGTGAATATAGAAATTGTTTTATTCTATCATCTCCTGCTTTAATTTAATTTAATTTGTGGTTGACTTTTTTTTGTACAATCAATATATATAGATAATAAGTTAAGATAATTATATTTTATTTGATCAAACTGTAGATTATAATTAAAAAAATAATTACTTTATCTTATCTTATATTATAACTGCCAAACAAATTCTTAATGTAATTACTCACCATTTAACTTATCAAAATTACAATAACTTCTAATTCAAATTAAAATATTTTTCCTATATCAAATCTAAAAATTGTTTTTATACATCAAAAAAACGTCCCTTTTCAATGTAAACAAAAAAACATGATGGTATAGGTATAAAAAATGACAAGAAATTTTGTAACTTCTCTAAATTTCATCATCCTTAATACTTTTGTTAAAAGAGAGTGAGTTATTAATTAGATGGTCTTTAAAGTGTCAAATCCATGACATGCCTAGCTTTGTTGGATTTAGTTCCGGATGCATTTTATGATGTATTAGTAAAATTTATATGATATATGTGATATATATTATGTATGACATGTATGAATGGGCAGTTATGGAAATTAACGAAAATTTGGGTCCATTTTTCTTATTTGTTTGATAAGTTCATCATCATCAACATCATCAAAATTGGGACGTTCTTCTGAGGAAGGTCCAAAAAGTAGTGCAGCGAAAACGGACGATCCGAAGAATACCCTTTTCACCGCTTCCTACAATAATCATCATCTTCGTCTTCTTCACTGAAATAGTAAGATAAACCTCCTTTCTTTTCACAAATTTCTAGTTTCTTTTTCTCACATGTATAACAAAATAAATTAATAATTGTTCTCTTGTGGGGTTTTGGAGTAGTTGTACCAGACGATCTTCTCACTCTGATCTTATATCAATGGAATTTTTTTAGAGAGAACTTGGTATGTCTTATTGTTCAAAGGCTGTTTTTTTCTGGGTCAATTTTTGTTTTTTTTTTTTTTCTCTTATTGATACAGATTCGCAGAATAATCTGATTGCATAGGAACACAAAAAAAAGACAACACCTTTTTATCCCTACACAAGTGATTATGGCCGTTCCTGAGAATGTTGGGGCCAAAATCGGTTCTTCCAGTCAAAATTTGGACAACAGTGTAGTGTCATCCGACTCAGGTGAGGTTGAGCAATCGAAACCCAGAAGCGGGTCCATCAACGGCGATCAGAAGCTGAACAACGGCGTGTTCAACCACCAAGATAGAGTTCCTAACACTATGTCAGTGCCCAATAGCAATTATAACTACAAGGCCCAAATGAGCCAGATGCACGCAAATGGGATGAATAATGATGGATATGTTATGGATGAGGAGAATGGGGGTGAGAGTTTCAAGCGTGATATGAGGGATTTGGAAGAGCTTTTGTCAAAGTTGAATCCCATGGCTGAGGAATTTGTGCCCCCTTCACTAACCAATTCTCCTGGCTACCTATCTGGACCTGGTGCAGGTGCGGGTACTGGGTTTGGTTACCCTAATAATTTTATACTGCTTAATGGTTTTGGCAATGCTAATGGTCAAACTAACAGAAGGGTATGAATGAACTGTCTTCATTTCCTTGGTTATTCATTCCTTGGTTATTCTATTGCTGATCTTCATTACAATGTTTTCACTCTTCTTACTTATGTGTTTCAGAGGAAGAACGGTTATAATCATGGGAAGCGAAGAGTGAACCATAAGATAGATATGGAGAAAAGAGAGGAGATGATTAAGAGGACTGTTTATGTGTCTGACATTGATCAACTGGTACAAAATTTAGGTTTAGTGTGGATTCTCTGGTTTTCGGTTCGATATAATGGCTGCCACGTGTTTTCACTAGAAGACTTATTGTGTTTTGTTGTAATGTAGGTCACTGAAGAGCAGTTGGCAGCACTGTTTCTTAACTGTGGCCAGGTAGAACCGGTTACTCTATGTTTTCAATTGGTGTTTTTCTTCTAAATAATTGTTGACCATGTTATTGATGGAATAAACTGGACTCCTGGCTATAGGTTGTTGATTGCCGTGTATGCGGAGATCCTAATTCTATTCTTCGGTTTGCCTTCATCGAGTTTACAGATGAAGGTAACATGACCCCCAAATGCAGGCAGTTCAGTAACTGTGACTATTATTGACATTTCACTATATTAACAGTGTTGTGCCTGCAGAAGGGGCAAGGGCTGCTTTGAGCCTGTCCGGAACCATGCTTGGATATTACCCTTTGCGAGTTCTGCCTTCAAAAACTGCTATTGCACCTGTTAACCCAACATTTTTGCCCAGGGTAATGTCTCTTTGTTGAGATGCCTATTCCATTTAGAAGACGATTGATTAGACTGGCTGATAATGCATCTATTTTGTCTGACATTCTTGTGCTGCTATATTTCTCAGTCTGAAGATGAAAGGGAGATGTGTTCAAGAACAATTTATTGCACGAATATTGACAAGAAGGTAGTTTAGGATCTGACCTTTTCTTACTTGCAATCTTGCTGGAGGAAATGCTTTGTGTTTTTTCACATCTGTTTTGCCACAATTATTACTCGATTCTTAAAATTTTCCCTTTTTGTTACCTCTGCAGCTTACTCAAGCTGATGTCAAACACTTCTTTGAATCTATTTGTGGAGAGGTTTGTAGCTTTTCATGGAACTAGGCTTGTAATGTTTATTGTTGGTTGGATTTTAAACATCATGTGATTATATGAGATATTTTCCAATGTATTTTGGTGTGTTCACCTGCTGGGTTCAATGTTTGAGTTTTTGTTATTGGTTAAATTTAATCATCTTGTAAAATGTTTTCCTTCATTTTGGTGTGTTATCCAGGTTCAACGGTTGAGGCTTCTTGGGGATTACCATCATTCAACTCGAATTGCTTTTGTTGAGTTCAGTCTGGTAATTACTCATTAACTCCCAATCTTGTATTTTTACCTAACTCAACTCTAGTTTACTTAGCTATTTATGTTTTGTATCCTTTTGTGAAGTTATAACCCTCATATTCAGTGCTGCTACTGGCTTTGCAGTGACATTTGCAATAATGTTGTCCCTTGCTCTTCCTTAAGCATCTTCAGTATGCTTTTGGTGGAGGTTTTTAACCTCTATGTCTTTAGTGTTTGATAACAAAAGACATGTTTAGCTCCATGTTTATAAGAAATACTTTTTGGAAACTAAAGGGAAGTCAATCTGTCAATATACAATAACATGCCCTTGTCTAACTACTTTTGTGATTCATGTGGGTGCACTCTTGTTAATAAATGTTTTTTAGTAATAGCTCCTCATTCCTGTCCAAAACTGTCTTTTCTCCGCAGAGAATTACCAAAAGACATAAACCTTGCTGACGACAGCTTTTATCGGAGTTTTTAAACCTTTCCATCTTAGGTTTTTGATAGAAAAGGGCATGCTTATTTCATTGTTTACAGGAATATTGTATGGAAATTAAAGGGAAACCAATCTGTCAATGTACAATGCCAAAGCCTTGTCTGACTACTGGGGTGATTCTAGTGACTGCGTTCTTGTCAATAAATGCGTTTGTAGTAATAAGTTCTCAGTACTTATTAAAAGTGTATTTCTTCTTTTAAGGAGAATAAGAGAAAAGAGAGGAGAGAAATAAATCTTGCTGACGAAAGCTTTTGCGGGAGTTTTTAACCTTCCTGTCTTTTAGGTGTTTGATAGCAAAGAACATTTTTATTTCCTTGTTTGTAGGAAATATTGTTTGGAAATTATAGCAAAGCCAATCTGTTAATATACAACAACTCATGGTTCCATGGGTGCACTCGTGTCTGTAATTGCTTGTAGCTCATTACTTAAACCATTTTTTTCCATGTAAGGAGAGTAATCAAAAGAGAAGATAGATTACGTACTAATTCTTTCTCCGTCTAAGGAGAATAATCAAACGAGAAGAGAGACATGAATATTGCTGATGTTAGCTATTACTGGAGTTTTAAAATCTTTCCCTCCTAGCTGTTCAATTGCAAAGGGCATACCTGTCCCATCCTAGGAAGGATCTTGGTTTTCACTACCTTGGTCGTACCTATTTGCTTGGCAATGATAGCTTCAAACGGCTTCAGGCTGTAAGTCCTCTTTGAAAATGTTCAAACTTACTTTTTTCCTCATCCATGCAGAGGAAGCCAGAGAAGGCATGCATGGTGCATTACTCACTGTTATGCAACCATGGACTGTGCGCTGGAATCATCACTATAATATTTACGGGCCTTAGTTCCTTGCATAGTAAATTAGTTGTTCGTCTCTGTAAATACCTATCTTGAGAAGCTTTTTGTTGTTGGAAAATCCACTCCTTTGATATTGCATGCATTGAACATAGCTACTGCTCTATAAGGTGTATTTAGAGCAACGAGAGTGGGGTTGGCAAATTGATGTGTATGGGTTCTAAGAGGCAGTTGATAGTCTTTGATGCGGTACTTTAGTATGCTTTTCTCCTTTAGAAGTCCAAATGAAATAATACAGTTTTTTATGCTAGATTACATTTTTCAATTTGCACTTATTGTGCACTAGTATGATGCTTCAATGATCTTGTGGTTAAGGGATACATATCTGTGGAAGCTTTTGCAACTGTAGCTGGTTAAGGATATTGCATGACAATATCTATTTGCTATAACAGTGAGGATAACTTTGGTCCATGAAAGGGTAGTGGTCTTTAGGCTTTGCTAATGTGATATTTAGGAATATGATGGTGACTACTAGTTCAACCCAAGTTGATTTGTCTTTCATTATAGTCCATGCATCTCCTTCTGTCAAACATCTGTGCAGTTGGTTTTGTTCTTAACTGGTGAGGTAAAGAACTTTACTCCCCTAGTAAAATAAAATGCCATAATGCAAGGCTTTTTTCATTTAAAGTTCTGTGTCTCTGAAATTTTAATCAATTTTTTTTTTCTTTTAAGAATGACATGTTATGCTTATAAGTATTAAAGTCCTGTTCGTTTTGCCTTTTGTCTTTTCTTTTTGGAGATCTGAAATATTTTATTTTGCCAAATTCTTTCAGGCTGAGAGTGCAATTGCTGCTCTAAGCTGTAGTGGGGTGATTCTTGGTTCATTGCCCATAAGGTTGGATTGATATATTTCTCTTTGATTTCTACTGTACTAAAAAGCTTTAGGAACTGTTTTAATGGCATTTGAAGCATTCTTATGTGTGGTGTGGTATGCAGGGTAAGTCCATCGAAGACACCAGTTCGATCGCGTGCTCCTCGTCCTTCCATGCACTGAATCAACTTTCCATGTTTCTGGGGTTGATAGCTGCTCTGAGATATATTTACATATATACATACATAGAAACAGATATGTTCTAAGGAACATGTGGCATTTAGTTGGTACTTTTGTCCTGGTGTCTTGCAGTATGGTTATCTTTGGTTCTTCCCCTTGGGATTATGGCTTCTTTCTTTAGCTTGTAGAGTCGGGTCGTACTTGGAGGATCTTGATGGCTTATTATGATGCATCATGATGTGATGTGTTGACCTTGCAAAGAGAGAATTTTATGGTCGGATGTTTGTGACATCTGGAATTTATTTCAAGAAACATGTTACAAAGCCTTCGTTAGTGATGAGGGTGTTTTATCATGGATATTTGTTTCATCGTTCTCGTATGCCATATGAACTGCTGCCTCATTTTCTTCTATTAGTCTTACCTGTAGTTTATCACCTACTTCTTGTCTTTACTTGTGTTTGTCATCTTCTGCTTCCCAAACTTATTCTTCTCCCACCAACCCTCCATTTTCGGCACCTTTTTATTGTTTTTTTAATGCTTCCCAGCCTCAGATATTGATGTTGGAGGAATGGTCCCGCGTTGGAGGACCAGCGCTATCAATCTTGATATATATATTTTTATTCTTCTACATTTTGAAAATCATAATATAAAACTCATTTCTTTAAATACCTAATAACTGTGTTCGAAATGGTAGGTTAGAAGATGTATTAGTATTTATTATATTTATATTCCCAAGAATTCCCAACATCGAAGACGCTCTTATCAAAGTATGAGTTATTCATAGATAATTTCGAATATTTGAATATGATTCAATTAAGATTTGAGAAACGTAAGATTCGGTTAGTCTGTTAAAATTAATATATAGTTAAGTAGTATCAAAGAAATATGTAACTATAATTGAAATATATTTTGTAATATATATTTTATAGTATTAGTATTGATATTTTATATGGTAGCAAAAGTGCTAGTTATTTATGAAGTTAAGTTATATTATTAAAGGAAAATATGTATAAAAATTATACTTTTAACCGACTTGGAATGAGCACCAGTATAATAGAAAGCTGTTTTTTCTTTAATATAACACAAATATGCTGTTAAAAAGCGTTGAATTTGAGTTTTTAAACAGGAACAGTAAAAATTCTTTTAACAATTAAAAGCTAACAATCACAAATTATTTTCAAGAGATTTAAATACCTTTTATGGTTTTGATAAATGAGATTCCACCCTATCTTCATTAGATAAAGCTTTATTACTTCTATATCTAGCTACCATCTACATCTCAATATCCAATCTATTCCAAATAAAACCCTCTAACATTTAAACGTAATTTTTTATTCCTTTGTCTTTTGATGATTTTCTTTTTGTTAAACCCTATTAAAAAAAAATTACATAACTCGGAAAGTTGATTAAAATAAATATCATAATGAAAAGTAAAATAATTTTAAAAAATATAAATTGAGCTCTTCTCTTAGTAATAGGAAAGGGCCATTTGTATGCATAACTTGAGAGGAGAGGAAGAGAGGTATAAAATATAAAATGGAATTGGAAAGAATATTTCTTGAATTCTACATTTGTTACGTTCCTCCCAACTGAATAAAAACAACACAGAAGGGATGGGAGATTGTGTATTTTCTGAGCCTCATCATTCTCTTTTCTTTTTTAATTTAGGGTTTAGGGTTATTTTCGTATAAATTAATTTTATCCAAAAAAAATAGTAAAATAATAGTATACTTATTCACTTAATTGTTTATTCTTTTTTTTTTAATAAATCCAACAAATTCAATTTCTGTCAATTTATCTAAAAAATAACTGAATATACCAACTTATATGTATTTTAAATATAATAGGCAAAATAGTTTAATATTCATATATATATATATATATAGAGAGAGAGAGAGAGAGAGAGAGAGAGAACTTACTTTATCGGAGTTAAGTTAATTGAATTAAATAATATTTTAATATAAAAAGAGAATACAGTGTAATATTTACATCTTTTAAAAGAGAAAATTTAAAATGAACAATAAATCTGGTTAATTAATTTCTTAAACCTTTTCTCTTACGAAATTAGAGTGTGGGAAAAATGAGAAGGAATAAAGAAAGGACAATTCTCTTGGTAAGTTTTTTTTACATGGATATGTCAAAATTATTTATTACTATTTTTCCACAAAAATATCCTTAATTAATCAAAACTATTTCTAATAAATAAATAATTAATGTGATAAATTTATTTATTAAATTTTTTTATTTGATATGAGAATAAATTTAGTAAAATATTTTTTAATCAATGTAGGAGAATGAATAATTTCTATAGAAAGCTTATGGCTCTCTTAGGTAAATTTATAAGATCCCTCCAAATGATTTGTTACTTTTTTTTACACCCTTTATTAGCGATAAATTTTCCTATTAAACAATAAATATGGAAAATTAATATCGAAATTTTTTATTTTTCGATAGAATGGGAAAAGTAGAATGAATAATGAAGACATACCATTATTATCTTTGATAATTTTTATACGATTTTTTCCTAAATAGTTTACCGAATTAAATTTTTAACAAAAATTGCTCCAATAGTCGATTAATAATAAGGGTGTATTCATTGACATTACGATTTAAAAAAGATTATGGTACTTAATGAAGGTTATCAACATATTTTTTTTAAAGGGCAATAAAATATTGTGATATTTAATTAAGATTTTAGGCATACTAAAAAGAATTATCTATATTCAAAATCATTTGTTTGATTGTTTTATTAACTAGATATTGTGTGACTTTTTATTTATATGCATGACTTCATTGTAATGCCTAAAAATAGAATTTATTATTTCTAATTATTTTATTATTTTTTAATAATCGATTAATTAAGTAGTGTCTCTATGAATTAATTTTGAAAATTTTGATTAAATTCAACTCAAATTTTGATATATAATTTGTTTTGTTTAAATGTATCCTTACTTTTAAGATAATCTTTTCACAATAATATTTTCTTTATAACGTGGGAAAATATGTTAAAACTTAAACTTGTTCGTATTCTTATATAATATATATTCTAAGAATTAAGTAATGATTTAAATATTCAAACGTAATATAGATCTCGAACTTGAATAAAATATATTTTTTTCATCATTAAAATAAATTATGGAAGTTTCCACCTATATAAATAATAAAAGAAAATCACATTTCTTAACAAAACAAGACGAAGAAATATTCTATAATTTTAATTCTTATATAGAACATGCATGTCTTCAAGTGTCATTATATGATTTTTCTTAGAATGTTATTGCCTTCTTGGTCAACTTCTTTAACTTCCTTCCTCTTTGTTTGTAATCTTCTAGATTTTTATTGATTTTTTCTCTTTATTTTGATTCTCATTTTTGTATGAATATACTTTAAATCAAGAAAAGTTACAACTAACACTTAGAATAATTACTTTCAAAGTGTTCTCAAAAGATCCTATTTCTATTGAATATTGACACTTATCACTTCTAATTTCTTCTAAATTTGAAACAACAAAAAATAGAGAAAATCAACAATAACAATTCATAAAGTCCACTTGCAATTGTTACGGATCATAATCTATTTAACTAATCTAAAACTCAATCCATTTAACCCATCTAACTTAGAGTTTTTAATTGTCATATCTATTTATCATTCATGTAATGTATAACTAAAAGATAAAACATAGTTGTTATTAAAAATAGGACAATTCTAGTAAAATTAAAAAGAACAAATTACAATAAACAAAACAAGATAAAAAAAAAAGCAAATAGAATAAGATGAAAAAAATAAACAATAAAGTTACTAAAGATATATAAAGTAATTAGACTTTCCAACAAGACCCAAGTTAGTAGACTCTCTTATCAAATTAGACTCTTTCAAAAGGTTAGACACTTTAAACATCTTAAACTCTCTTATTAGACTAGATCCTTCAAGCATATTAGACTCTTTCAACACACTAGATCCTCCCTTCATACTAACATATGAGACCCTTCCAGTAGACTAGACCCTTTTGAAAGACTAGACCCTTCTAGCAGATTTAACATTTTTGGTAGATTAGACCCTTTGGGTAAACTTAACGAGACTAGACCCTTTCAGTAGATTGGAACCTTTCAACATATTAGATCCTTCCAGCAGACTAAACCCTCTCAATAGTTTAGACACTTCCAACATACTAGAATCTTTCAATAAAAAAATTATATACTAAAATCTTAAAATTTTGCTTTCTCTACAAAACTCTGTTTTAAGTGATTATTGTATTTAAACCTAAGTTTTTCACACCTAAAAAGTTTTTTTTTTCTACCTAGAATTTTCAAATAAACATTGTAGCAATGGAATGTAAACCAAGTCATTTCTAAAATCTCAAAATATATATACTTAGTAAAAATTTAGAGTTTAGAGTAAACTCACCATCTAATATTAGACTTTAACAATTATATATTTAGACTAGAAAGACTTAAACATATTTTTTCTCTTTAATTTAGTGTTGACGAAGGATAGAAGATGATAAAAAAAAAAAAAAGATAAACAAGGTAAAAAAAAAAGGAGAAGTAACTAGGAGGTTTCCCATGTTAGCTCACTTTGATTGAAATTTGTAACAAAAAATTGGAAGAGTTTTATTTGTAAACACTCTTGGTAGATAAGAAAAAATCACAAAGTTATTTTCACTAATATTCTGACTTAGTGAAATCTGGATCACTTAGGTCTAAGTATCTTTGACTTGCTCAAGTGATTATATAATTTGATACTCTCGCTTAGCGAAATCTATGTTGCTTAATGAAGATATCATATGAGTCGCCCAAGTAAGTATATCATATGATATTCTCATTCAAGAGAAAGTAATTTTACTAAAGCAAAGGTATCATATGATATCTTAACTCAAGTGAAAATAGAGTAAAAGGACGAATATGAGTGGTTTTCCTTAATTATGTGATTATAAATGTGTTGTCTTATATGAAGTTAATTATATTGTGTATATATAATGTAAATGAGAATGACATGTTTATGAAAATATGTGAAATCGAGGTCACTAATTTGGAATGCTATGTGAGTCCTTATTGAACTTTTGTGTCTTGATTATTGAAACCTATGATAGAGATCCCTAACTTCGTTGATGGTTTAAATCATATAAATTAAGACATCAGATGGTGAGAAACTGAGTGTCTGTGTACTTTTTGAATGTTTATTGTTGACATTAGACAGTCCAAAGTTCCTTTAGAGGATCAAATCATTTGATAAAGTTTTGATAATAACAAAACTCAAGTATATATTTATATTTGATGACTTATATACATTGCGCAGTTAACATTATTATTATTAAAACAGGAGACACATGGTCTATAAAGATATAAGTTTTCTTACTATTTAGTTTTATTATGTGTTATTGATTTGATTTAAATTGATTTTATATCATATTATGCTTTAATTTTCAGATTTGTTCATAATGGAAATTATTCAAATTATTATGAAATATTTAAATGTGATTAATTGATATACTATACGTTCAAATTTGTTCATAATGAAAATTATTTAAATCATTGATGAGTATCCCAAATATAATTTTTCTATGTTTTTTAAATTATTTTCGATACAGAATTAATTAAGTTTAATGCAGTAAAAAATATTAGAGAAATATTTTCAATTTGAGCTCCATACATCAGAAAGTCAAGATTGCTCTGTTCAAGCATCCCAACGACTAGTTTCTAAAAAGCTACATATAGAGGAGCAATTTCAAATTGAAGAACAAGAAGAAAAGAAGAGAACTGGTATAACCTGGATAGGTTTGTGTACTCGTGATAACCTGGAGAGGTTTGTGTACTCGTGATAACCTGGAGAGGTTTGTGTACTCGTTGTAACCTGGAGAGGTTTGTGTACTCGTTATAGGTTTGTGTACTCGTTATAACTATTTGCTAAATAGTGAAACTTTTTGAACAATTTGTTTAAGGGAGAACTAAACGTAGCCCAAGAGATTAGGATGAACCAATATAAAACTACTTTATCTATGCTTATATATTTTTGCCTTGGTTGGTGGTTTCTATTTATAGCGAATTGAGTTCAGGCTCCATTCAACCCCTCCTTCTAGAGCTAACTGTTCCTACAGTTTATTAATTAATGTCTTCCTTAATGGGATAGGACGCGCCACATTTCAAATAAAAGTGAGATGATAATTCATCATATGGAACGTTTTTTACCATAACACTTAGAAAATATTTCAAAGTTGTACCAATTCGAGTCATGTGTCTGAAGAGTATGAGACTTAAGCTAAAAAGTTTTTGGAATTTTTTCAACAAAATAGATCTAATAACAATGAAATATTTTACTATCCATACACTAATTGTATGAATGGGCCAATACAAACAATAGACATCATATGACAACATCTTATTTATGATGTGTTTTTGAAGAGTTACTCGACATGGACATGACATCGTGAGTTGTTGATATTCTAGAAGTATCTCACATTGAGGAGGAAGACGTTATTATAGAAATTTTAATAGAGGAAATGTTTCATGATGTGGATCAAGTGTTTTTTTTGCAGAAGACATGCTCCTCTTTATGATAAATTGAAGAGTGATTTATGTTAGAAAAAGAAGTTGAGTTTAAGAGAGAGGTGAATTGAACTTTGAAAACTTTTTTGAAAACTTGTGAAGAATTTAGAATGAATTACTTGCAAATTTAATCGATTAAAGAAAATTTGACACAAAATTTAATGGATTACTAACATAGTTACAATTAGAATAAGTTAAATTCAAACCCAAAGAGAGAAAGGGGAAGGATATCACAGTAATCTTTATACTAGTTCACTCTTAAGAAAGAGTTACATCCAGTTGCTCAACTAAACAAGCCAAGTCATTCACTAAAACAATTGTACAAGATATACCAAAAACACAACTTTTGAACCTACAAGACTGTTCTTTATCTCCTGTAACACCTTGTTACAAAATCACAACTGAAAACCATATCTGGTTAAGGTCAAACACCACAAAATAAAACTATACAAACGAATTATAGTAAGATCAATCTCCAGCTGAAAAACTCAAGTGAAATTCCTTTAACCAAAGAGATTAATTTCAAGAACTCTAAAAGAAAGCCCCAAGTAAACACTTTCAGATTTAGAAGAATAACTCTCACAAATGCAAGGTGTTTCTTAAATCTCATACTTCAAAAAACATGTTGAGAAAAGTCTAATATATATATATATATATATATATATATATATATATATATATATATATAAAATTTATCTTGTCAATTTTAATTGATTAAAATTGTGTTTTAATTTGTTAATTTCACTTACTAGAGACAAAAATGTATTGAATAGCCATTTCAATATATTAAGATAGACTGATAAAGATCCTTATGAAAATATAGAAAATTTCAATCTATTAAAAGTTCATTTTAACAAATTAAAGTATATTCTTAAAAATACTTATGGTTTGGAGTGATATCAATTGATTAAATCATTAATGTAATAAATTAAAATATCCAATGCAATATTTTAGGACTTCAAATAACAATATTTTAATGGATTAAACTACTTTTAACCAATTAAAATTATTATTTAACCACAAGTTCTAATAAAGATTTAAATTAGCTTTCTTAACAATTTATCAAGATCAACCTAATTTCAAAGAAGAAAGACATACAAATAAAAAATGACACAACACACTGTATACAAAACTAAGTTTTCAATCTTCAAAGTTTTTTTAAGAGTGGATTCATCAAATATAACTACGACAACAACTTCAAATATTAAAAGACATCTTTCTATCTTGGGAGCATAATATTCACATAGTTGTGATTTGTTTAATGTCTTGTGAATTTGATGGAAAAATATGAGTGAAGTGATAAAAGTTTCATAATTTACCTGAACTTTTGAAGAAGATGCTAGCAAATGATAACACGTTACTAAATTGTATGTAGAGAAGATACTTTATCTAATGGGTTTTAAATACAAAAATATATGTTTGTTGTAATGATTTCATATTATACATAAAAAGTTTGAATCTTTGCATAAGTGTCAACATTGTGGAGTATCATACTACAAAATGGTATCTTCCATTAATTTCAAGGTTCAATCAACTATTTTCTAGAGAACATAATTAAAAAAACCTTACATGGTATATGTAGACTCTCTCTCCATTCATCAGAAACAACAATCAGTCCCAGTTCATGCACATGCATCGTAACACACCCTTAATTTAATTATAACTTATGTTATCTCTTAATTATAGATTATGTTATCCCTTAATTATTTGTCATCTTATACATATCTTTTTGTATCTTTCCCTTACAATTATTCAGAAATAAATCCTTTTATAATTCACACACACACGCACGCACACACACACATTTGTACAATATATGTGCTTAATATATAAAAAATCATATTTCTCTATAGTATGCAAATTGAAAAAAAAATGGACAACCTCAACATCCTATTGATTCTCCTTAGAGGAAGAAAATAAACCATTTTTTTTTAATTTTAATAGTGAGGCAAAAAATCTTAGGCTTGGGCTACCTAAAAATGGAATAAATCTATTTTGGTAACTTTAACACTAACTACAGCTCATGGCTAGTTTTGTTGGTTATTTAAAATCTTCCACTTTAGTTGCACTTGAAGTTCAAATATGTTCAAGTCCTAAATAGTCCGAATCCCTTGATAGATGGCTCATATGGTTTTTGTAGTGAGAAGAAGTCGAAGTGTTTGATGGGAACCAACAAGATACTTTCAAGTTACATGCAATGTTATTTTATACTATAAATGACATTTCAAGATATGGGAAGTTGAGTAAATATAGTACTAAATGTTATCATGCTTGTTCAATTTGTGAAGAAGACATAAGTTATGTGTAGTTGAAACATGGAAAGAAAAAAAGTTATAATAGACATTGGGAACCTCTTTTTCACACACACATATTGAAAATTAAAAAAGAAATCTTTAATGGTTCTCAGGAGGATGAAATTGCCATAGTTTCTTTAATTGATGAACAAGTTTATTAGTGGGTGAAGAAAATTAACATTATCTTTGGAAAAACTAAAAAAAATCACCTGATAAAAACATATGGAAAAAGAGGTCAATATTCTTCAACATTCTATATTTGTGTCATCTTGATGTAAGACATTATATTGATGTGATGCTTTTCAAGTGAAAAAAATCTATTTGATAGTCTCATAGGCACACTGTTGAACATTGAAGACAAGACAAAAAGATGAGCTCAATATGCTTATCATATGCTCATCAAAATCATTTTGAAATGGGAATGTGTGCACAATTACATCCAATGCTTGACGATAAGAGAACATATCTTCCACCAATATGTCACACTTTATTGAAAAAAGATAAATCAAGTTTATGTCAATGTGTACAGAATGTTAAAGATTGATCACAAGGATACTCTTGAAACATTAAGAGTATTGTATCAATTAAAGATCTTAAGTTAGTTGGTTAAAATATCATGATTCAGACGTATTGATGCACAAACTCTTACTCGTAGCAATACTTGACATATTATCATAGAATGTTAAACATGTAATTACTCGTCTCTATTTTTTTCGTTCAATAATATACGTGCAAAGGTTATCGACATAAAATTATTGGATTATTTAGAGGATGAGGCAACAATCACATTATGTGATTGGGTATTTTATTTCCTACGTCATCTTTTTTATATCATGATTTATTTAATTTTTCATTTGACTAGAGAGATAAAATTGTGTGATCCTATTTATTTAATATAGATGTAGATATTTGAGCAATATATGAAGGTTTTGAAAATATATACAAAGAATTCACATTGACCTAAAACATTAATGAGTTAAAGATAATGTAGGTGTAGAGGTAAATGTAGTTATAATATAAGACTCCAAATAAAAAGGATAGTGTGAAGTTATTCATGCAAGTGTAATTGTGTGGATGTATAATTGTATAAGACTTTGTAGCTGCATTAATAACAAATTGAAAGTCATTTATATATATTTTAAAAAATGGTTACAATGATTCTAAACTAATAAATTAAGCTTTGCTAAATTGGGTTATACCAAAAATATAACAATTGGTTAACTTTTATGATTGTTTAATTAATATTTTAATTTTTAAAATAGTGTTTAATCTATATTTAAATTATAAGATGGATCATTAATTTATTAGATTCATGTTGACATAACTAAAGAAGAAAAAAAATCTTTGCACTACTAATTCATATGCATAACTTTTAAATAATTATTAAAAAATTACAAACATATAAAATTTTATTGACTGACGATAAAATTTCTTACATATATACTCCAACTAAATTCATATAAAATAATCATATTTTAACTTCTTGAAAATGGATTATTGTCCACAACTATTCTCCTTCCAATCTCCTTGGTTAATTAGACGTATCAAAAAATGTTGACTTACTGTTTTCCGTCGCTGTTGTGAAGTGGATAACTAACAAGGTACCACAGCTACAGAGACACTCATAATTTGCTTTACTTTATATAGCAAATTACCTGCTCAACACGGCCCACCTATACTTTCTGGATAAGTTTAAAGCTTTTGCTAAACTTTGCTTTCAATTTGAATAAATTAACTCCATAGTCTATTCATTGTTTTGGTAACTTTTCTTTACATGACAAAATAACATGAAGAAGATGAAGGGCATAAAAAATTCAAATTGGTGTTTATATGTGGATCATGTCATGATTTTCAAAATCCCATTTAAAGCTGTATCTTTCAACATAATGCCCCTGCCATAAATTCTGCATAAAATAATTGTAAACGTATGATTAGATTATTATATTGAATTATAAATTAATAACGTGTCGATACTTTACGAGCCTGGTACACCGAATTTGAGTGTATGATACATTTGTTGGACTTTCAGGATACATTGTCAATCTTTAAGGATTAATTTGAAAGAGAAAACTAAAACCAATTTTACTTCTGCTAAAGAGAGAGAGTTGTTATGATCGGGGAAGCATGGAAAGAATGGCTGATCTTACTCTTGCAAATTTGGATAATGCAAAGTATATGTGTAAGTGTAAGAATACTGAATGATAAAAAGCATTTTTTTTATAACTATAACGTAGCAGGAACCCCATGTTAAAAAGGAAAAGAAAAAAAAAAAACAAATAGAATCATGTACACCAGAATGCTCAAAAGTAAAAATTTCCAAAGACAGACAATGAACAAAACCAGAACTATTTCATTAGTGTCTGGTCTCTAAGGCCATCTGGGCATGTACTTAGAGCATCCTGGTTTATTGAGCAGTGCCCATTTTTTCTTTTTACTTTTTCTCTGTTCTAGTCTACTGAGGGAATCTCCTCATCATAGCTTTAAGTAGTTGAAGATGTCTGTTCTTGAGGGGGGGATTCTAGCACTCCTGAGGCAGGTACTGTTCCAGTGACTAATCCTGTTCAATACACAACAACCTAAAAGTTAGTCAACATTAAGAAAATTTTAGTCAAAACAAAAAAAATTGAGTCATTGTTTAGAGTTTAGATACTGAACCAGTGCTGGGAATTGAGGCAGAAGCTGAAATAGGTTCTGATAAGCCAACAACTGTGAGCTCCTGAGGTGACATGTCAGGAGTGACCTTTTTAACATAGGTTGTTGGAATAATCTGTCTACCAAGGCCATAGTAGGGCTGGCAATACGCTGGATACCAGCGGAGGGGAAACTGCTGTCCACCATATGCATTGTTGTAGTTCTGTATAGAACAACAGAATTCAAATAAAAAAGTTCTGAAAATAGTGGACAGGACACAGTTTAATCACTACTAGTATATCATGTATACTAATATGTCTACCTATATGAATTGCAATGATAGTGAACAATTTTGGTCACATATAGTTTTCTAGCAATTCAAAATTGGTTGAAAAAAAGCTACTTTGTGAGAAAACTAACCATTTCATACAAGTCTTGTGGGTGAGTAAAACCAGGATACCTGAATGTTGGAGCAAAATGTTCATTAGAATGACAAAATTTGTCAAGTATAAAAACAACTCACTCTAACACGTTTGAATTGCACACCTGTAGGCTGGATAGGGAAAAGGGTAGTGGGGTATGTGTTGGTTATAATAAGTGGAGGTGCCTTGCAATGGGACTGGTGCCATATTCCATGAAGGGCTACTGAATTTTTGTCTTCCTGAAACATTTGGAAGTGTGAATAGGCCACAGCGGGGGAGTAAAAATGAGAAACCTTATCAGCCACTATGAGGATGGTTTGCATGCAAGGAATATTGATCAAATTTGCATAATCATTAGCAAGTAAATTTAGAACTAGAACAGAAATAGTGAAAGAGCAAACCTGTGATAGATGGATCAAATTTCTGGGCACCAAGGGCTGCAAGATTACAATTAGCTCTCCTTCCATCAATCACAGGATAGGGATTCTGACAAGCCCTTGCTGCAGAATTGGGGTCCCTGAAGGTGACCTAGGAAACACAAGACAAAAAGATATTAGAGTGAAAGGAATCAGGAGGAAAAACAGCAAGTGCAAAAAGAGTAGATAAGTGGGTTTTACAAAGCCATATCCTTTTGATCTTCCAGTGATTCTATCAGTGATGACAACCGCCTCTAAGATCTCCCCAAACTGATCAAAATAGCGTTTGAGAGAGTCTTTCTTGGTCTCCCAAGCCAATCCTCCGACAAAGATCTTAGTATAGGTTGTGTCACCACCAACTTGTTTGGCAAGGTTTGGACTCATCATCTTGTTTTGCCTTGGCTGTGACATCTGAATCCAATTAACAAAACCCTGAAACGAAGGCTTAAACACGGTCTAATAAACAAAGAACCAGACAGGATACCAGAAACAAGATTAGAAACAGGATCAAAAAGTCAGAGTAGCCGTTTGTTGTGTTGTTTATCATGAACAGTGAACGATCAATCAAATCAATGCTCGAGGAAAATCTTCCACCAACATGTGCTCTAGTGATTCTCGTTTATTATGGAGAGAAAAAAATTCTTGATTTTCATATACAAACGTTTCCTCAGATTCCACGATGAAGATTCCCTTAACAAGAAAGTTAATAAACAGTAAGGAAGACTTGAAATTATAGGGAGTGAAAACAGATAATCAGGGAAACAGGGAAAGAAAAGAAAAAGGAAATTACACAACAAAATCCAAGTATTTATTTATGCAATATTTTTATTCATGATTGATATATATAATAGAAGAGTAACTTAGAAAGTAGGGAAAATGACAATACGAGGAGCATGTAAAATAAAACAAATAGTACTGTAAATATTTTGTATGTGACAAAATGTGAAAATCTAATGGTAATGCGTGTTTTGATTATAAAATTGAGTTTATAAAAGGTAATAATGTACCGTTTGATATGTTTGCCCATATCAAAACTTTCCAAACTTTTAATGTGTCCGAAGATACGTGCCTTACTGTATTCAACTTTTATCTTTCATCACTTATTTAATCCAATTTATTCGTTTTCCATATTATAATAATATGGAATATGAAATTATGATGCTTAGCGCGTGGAATAATGTGTAGAAGTCATATGGGGCGTTTGGACCACGCAGAAAAAGAGAAAATCCATTGACTCTCCACTCTAACTCCAACCATCTTCATATTCATGTCATTTCCATTTATGTAAAACACAAGCATCAAATTCATCTCATTTCCATTTATGGTATATGGTATAAATAATATACTATTTACCATTTTTATCCATTGAGTTGAGAGGGGTAAATTTTATTCTACCACTACACTACAATCCTGGTTTATCCTTTTAGGTAAGATACCTTTAATGAGAGAAAAGTTGTCACCCCTTTAGGGTTAAACTTAGCCACTTAGGGTACCCTTCAGTTTGAAAAAGTAGTGTTTTTGTAAAGTTGCATTCACATGATGATGAGGCATTCTTGATTGGATTAAAGAAAAGCAGGTGAAAATGATTTTGATGGGTTTTAGCCAACCACATTCCTTGTATCAAATTATATTTTAATAAATTTGTTTCAGCATCCAAGGGGTCTTGAGCTTCTATTTCAAGGGACGGTAAATAAAAGAAACTTTATTTGGTATATGGTATCAAATATATAAAAAGTAGACAATTTGGTTATGTTTTTAGTGCTAAATGCATAGATGATTACAGGAATTGTTCATTCAATTTTGGGAGTAGGGGTGAAGCAATGAGATGTTGATAGAGAGTGACAAGTGTAAAAGAGACAAATTAGATTCAGAGCCAGCTAGGTCTGGAAGAAGAGAGTCTCTCAGACCACTTGCTCAATTTCATTATAGATTTTGAGATTTTCTTTTATCCAGTAAGTGTGAAATATATCTTGATTCTGTCTACAATTGATGTCTATAAGAAATCCTACAGGCTACATTTATTTGGATTTTCTTTCCAACAACATTTGTCCATAAAAGAAATTCAAAACTCAGATTTGTTTATAGTGTTTAGTGGAATCATTTATGATTGAGAATATGGAAAAGAGAGTATTAGACTGAATGATGATAATTTGTTTCAACTGATTTGTAGAAAAAAAAAATGTGAAAAATTGTTGGGTGAAAAGTCTTGTGCACATAAATGAATGAAAGAGAAAAAAAAGAAAAAGAAAAGAGTAATATATGCACATAAAGATACACCCATAATATGTTTTTTTTTTTCTATTATTATAATAAAATAATAATATTAAAAATTGTTAATAATAAATAAATTTATTAATATCAAATAAATTATATTCTCTTTAACACAATCAAATAATTTCATTTAACCCAAATCTAAATATTAGAGTGTACATGATTGAAATATTAATTCAATTTTTTTTAGAAAAAAATGCTTTTACCAAATTTCAGCTCATTTAGGATACTAAATCATTTTTATGAGTATGAAAATTTGTAACTTGTGATTATTTTTAAATAGTATATTTTTAATACATATCATTATGTTTAAAAAAACAATTATTACATTCAAATGAAATTAGTTTTTTCAAATGTTTTTCAACAAACGTATTCAAAAAAATGTTAATTTTGATTGCAATCAATCAATACAATTAATTATTGAAACAATTTAATTTTCCATACAGTTGTCAAACACATATTTAATGTCAATATAAATGTTGATGTAATCTTGATATTGTTTCTGTGAAATAATCATGCTGACATTATTGGGAAAAAAAAGGCATAATTTGACCTAAATTGTATCAAATTCTATAATAAATATATATATGCATCTAAATTAAAAATTATTTATATTAAGACTTGATTTATAATATTTATTTCATTAATTATTGTTATTTTTTTAATAAAATGTTCTTAATTAAAAGACATCCAAAATATTCAAATTAGAAGAAAGCATTATTACGACAAGAACAATTTTAAAAGATAAATCCTTCAAAGATAAATAGGTTTAATATGTGCCTGAATTGTTGAAAACTTGTATGTTTAAAATGTTTTTATTTTAAAAAAATTAAATTGTTGATATTTAATGTTTTATATTCAAATTATTTTATTTACATATTTCAGAAACTTATTTTTACTTTTTACTCAATTTTTTTCTAAATCTTAGGTATTTATATCATCAAAATAATTTTAAAATATTTATTTTTACATTAAAATTTCCTTTAAAATCAAAAGACATAATTTTTTTAAGTCAGAGTACCCTCGATTTGATTAATAATTTATTGATATTTATTTGAATATTCAAATAGTTTAAACTGCTTTTAAAAGAAAGTATACTCTTAAATTTATGTGAATATTTAAAAAACAAATAAAGGCTCGTATCACACGAAAGTTGTTATAATTTCTTTCTTGTTATAAATTTTTTATCCTGTAAAATGTGTAATAGGATATTCGTATTTCAGTTTAAATTTTATTTATTTTTTATTTTTTAGTTTATTCTCTACAATATGTAATATAGAATACTGTGTAATTATTATTCACTCAAATTTGACTCAATGAATTATAATTAATTATATTTAAATATAATTAATTACAATAAAATCAAAATTTTTTGAATCATTAATTTTACTAATTTAATGATTGAATTTATTTTTAAAAATAATTATTGTTAAGCATTCTTTTGTTAGTTAGTTTTATATTTAAGTAATCACTTATAACAGATAAAAAGAAGAAAAAAAAGTTAAAATCTATTTAATTGCTTTTACTTGCAGGTCCTATGGCTTATTTTTATAATAAATTTTTTTTTTCTCATAATTTTATTAAAAATGCTATTTTGTTTTTCATTAAAATAAATACGGGTGAAAAGCATCTTAATCGAATTAATTATATATAAGAGTCTCTGCCCAGATAGTGGGCATCGTGTTGGATGGAGTCCAGCCCATGAATTGGACTCAACCAAGGCTTTTCAATGAGTTTTGCTATTCTCATCTTAATTTTACTTTCTTAAATCTACCCTAAACGTTTTTGACAAATACATATACGTTGAAAACATATTTTCATGTGAAACCTAATAATATTTACGAGATTTCTTTGAAATATAAATACTAATATATTTTTATTATGTACGTGATCAAGATTTTTATATATCTATATACAGATATATATATTTTCTTCATACATCTTACAAGATTTTGTCAAAATATACAATAAAAATGTGTTTTTAGTGTATACCAACAAAATTTGTTGAGTTATAGAGATTTTATATAATATAATATATATATATATATATATATATATATATATATATATATATATATATATATATATATATATATATATATATTATTAAATATAT